>ERZ1046568.56-NODE-56-length-96218-cov-15.812433_pt1 | contig 96218 bp, 77 predicted proteins | sample MGYA00383092_ERZ1046568 | MGnify/ENA primary metagenome ERZ1046568 (study PRJEB29581, sample SAMEA5548362) | metagenome | biome: marine; feature: coastal; material: water | depth 1 m | study: Short-term variability in the microbial, nano- and picoplankton dynamics... | reverse complement strand
CTTCAGAAATACTCTCCATTAATTCTTCAATAGAAGATAAATCATAGATTTCTTGATTTTTAGGATGATGAGATAGTTTAGAGATGTTTACTTTCATAAAACGAATATATTGAAGAAGATATTTATATGCAAATTTTATGAGAGGATAGGTTTCTTGTAACTGAGAAAATAACTTTTTTCTAAAATGGTGGTCTTCCCCGTTTTTATATCGGAGTCAATTTTTTTCTCCAAAAGAAATTGATAGGGTAGTATTGTTTACATTTAATACATCAAGTGTTGTTTCGATTTATCTCTCCAACCTGATTGGTTCTTGTATTTTACAAAGAATATCTTTAAATCACTTTGGTTGGGATAATCAACGAAGAATATCTTCTTATCGGATTGATTTTGATAATCAACAAAATACCACAATCCCTTATTCCCATCCACTTGATTAGGGTAATCTACTTTAAACACTTTTAAATCACATTGATTTTCATACTCTACAACATATACCTTTACATCAGATTGATTGGAATACTTAACAGAGTAAACATTCTGAGAGTATGATGTAAGAGATGTTATAAAAAAGATAATTAGAAGTTTTTTCATTTTTTTCTTAGTCTTTTGTAAAAATAATCTTTCTTAATTTAAATCTAAAGGATGTTAAAATTATAAATAATTGGGGAGGGGTATACACTATCTATCTGTTAATTATTTAATTACCTTTCTAACTTCTTCTAAATAAACCTCTTTTGGAAGTAATCCACTATCAAAAAGAGATTTGTATTTAGTTAATTGTTCTTCTTGATGATTTGATATGATTGATGATTTTATCATCCTGTATAATTAAAATATTTTTTAGTAAGGATTTTTATTTATTTATATTTGGGTTAAATATAAAGTGTTATAACCTTACCATAATGGAAAAAATAGGAATTTTAATAAGAGTTAGTTCAAAAGTTCAAGAAACAGATGGAACGTCTTTGGATGTTCAGAAAAACTTAGGAATTAAAATATCTAAGAATTTAGGATTCAAACCAGTGTTGTTTGATGAGGGGTCCCAGAGTTCTTACAATGTGGAAATCAACGAAAGATTAAAGTTGGTTGAATTATTGGAAGAAATACAAAAAAAGAGTGGAGGAATTAGAAAGGTTTGGGTTTGGAATACCGATAGATTGGGTAGGTACTCAAAAAGTTGGTACACAATTCTTAAAGTTTTTTTAGATTATTCTGTTGAATTGTATGTAGGTGAATCTTCCAAACCCTATGATTTCAATAACCCTAATGACAAACTCTCAATAGGAATTCTTTCATTAGTGTCTCAGTATGATAATGAGTTAAGAAGATTAAGAAGTGTAATGGGGAAACGTAACTCTCTAAGAAGTGGGAATACCTTTGTTGGTGGAACTGTTCCTTTTGGATACTCTTTAAAAGGTAAAATGTTGGTTTCTAATAATGGTGAATCAAAGGTTGTGAAAAGAATGTATGAAATGTACAGAGATGGGAAATCTACAACTGAAATCAAATTATTCTTAGATACAAAAACGGAGTATGAACCTAAAAGGAGTAAGGATGGTTGGAATCTAGGAACAATTCAAAAGATGTTAGGTAACTCTCTTTACAAAGGAATACAAACTTGGGAATGGAAAGAAAAAATAGGAGGAGAATATAAAGTTGTTGAAACAATTGAAGTAAAAACACCAAAAATTATTACCACCAAACTATGGAATGAAGTTCAACTAAAACTCCAACAAAACCACAAACATAAAAATTATGAATCATCTCACAACTCTTTATTAAAGGGGTTACTTTATTGTAAAAGTTGTGGTGTTAATATTAGTAGTTCAGAAAGAAAACCTTATCCATTATATAGTTGTAGAAGTGTTGAATATAAGTGGAAGAATCCTTCTAAGTGGGGTGAGAAACATCATAATTGTACATTGAAACGAAGTTTAAGAATTAAAGAAACTGACCTTAAAGTTTTGAATCATATCATCTCAATTATTAAAGAATCAAAAAAGGTAAGAGAGGAGTTTAAGATTAAGAACCTGAGTTCTAAGTTCAATGAAGTTGAAAATATTAAGAAAGAACTTAATCGTAGAAATAAAGAACTCAATAACAAAAAAAAGTACTTAAAAACATTAGAAGATGAAGTTGTTGACTTAGAATTTAAAATTATAACTAAACAAATTCAAAAATCTAAAGGAGAAAAGATATCTAACAAGATTTCTGATTTAATTAAAAAAGTTGAAAATGAAATAAAAGTTCATGAAAGAGAAATATCTGTGTTTTCAAATTCTAACCAATGGATAGATTGGTTAAATCAAATGTATTTAGAAATTGATACTGTTGAGAATATGAGTTTGGAAAAACAACAAATTTTCTTAAAACAATACATTGACAAAATATTAGTTGATTATAATTCAAAAACACAATCTCATCAGTTCATATTTGAATTTAAATATCCAATTGTTGAAGATGAAGTTATAATAGAAGGACGAAAAAATGGTAAACGAGTTTATCAAATAAAGGAAGGTACAAAAACCTCATCTTTTAAATTACCGATACAAAACAATACTAATCGATTATCTAAGAATGATAGAACAAAATTAGATAAGATGATTACTAAACTTAGGGTTGAGAATTCTTTGTCATTATCCAAAGTTTCTGAGGAACTAAACAAGAAGGGATTTCGAACAGTAACAAATAAAAACTGGGATAAATCCAAACTATCATCTTACATTAAACACATGAAGGTTGACGTGGGAAAGTAATGTGGAGTAAGGATGGACAACACACAAGAAAACTTTATTACGGTAGAGTAGCAAGTATTATTTTTAATATAAAGAAAAATCCAGATTTAAGCTGGATTTCTTTTTTTATGTTTTAACCTCAAATGTTATTGGTATACTTTAATTAATGCCTAGATCATTTACTTTTTATTTTAATCTTTATTATGATGAAGATTATACCTTATCATGAACTTTTGTATGGTTTTTATTATTCCATAATGTAAGTATGTCTGTGGCTACACTAGCACCACTTCCTGCTGCAATGGCAAACTGGCTTCTCCAACCAGCAATTGTACCGCAACAATATAAACCCTCTTTTATAAGGTGATCATTGTTTTTGAGTTGAATTCTGTCTTTTGCAGGGTTGGCTCTTTGATGAGGTTCTATAAAGTCATTTAAACCTTTAATTGTAAGAGGTTTAGAATAGTTTAAAGCAATAATTACGATCTTGCTAATATAAGTATTGTTATTGGTTGTTACTTGATATCCATTATCTTCATTTTCTACAGATAAAACTTTTTCATTGTTTATTTGTTGAACATGAGGATATAAAAAAGAGAGTTGTTTTTTACCTTCTACTAAAATATCTTTCCCTAAAGTTTTAGGAGATAAACCTAATACATTATTAAATAAAGCGTCTTGTAAATGAGAAGCTTTTTGATGAGTGATAATACCTATATTTTTATTTTCTGCAAAAGGTTTATTTTTTGCAGAACCTAATACTAAAGCGCATTGCATCCCAGATACACCTCCGCCAATAATAAGAGCGTCAAAATTCATTTTATATAAAAAGCATTTTAATGTTTGCTGCAAATAATTTTACAGAAATAGCTAATAATATTACACCAAATACTTTACGTATTATTTGAATTCCTGTTGGTCCAATTAGCTTTTCGATTTTAGAGGATGTTTTTAAAACGATGTATAAAACAATCATATTTAAAAAAACAGCAACAATAATATTCTGTATTTCAAATTCTGCTCTTAAAGAGAGTAATGTTGTTAAGCTTCCTGGACCAGCAATTAGGGGAAAGGCTAAAGGGAAAACAGTGGCGGTAACAGCAGAAGAACTTTCTTCTTCTTTATATAACGTAATGCCTAAAATCATTTCTAAAGCAATAAAAAATAAAATTAATGCTCCAGCAACCGCAAAAGAATGTACATCGATACCAATAAATTGGAGTAAACTTTGTCCTACAAAAAGGAAAAGAATCATAATAAAACATGCAATAACTGATGCTTTTTCAGATTGAATATGTCCAGATTTTCTCCGTAAATCTATAATTATTGGAATATTTCCGATTATATCTATTACTGCAAAAAGAACCATAAAGGCAGTAATTATTTCTTTTAAATTAAAGTTCATGATTAATGATTGAGTTTTTATAAAATTAAAAAACTTAGTTTATATAAACGTAAATTTATAGAAAAAAATAATACTATTTTTGCATCATGTTTCAATTAGGAAAAACAATAGTTTCAGAAGATATTATAGAAAAAGATTTTGTGTGTAATCTTTCTGCTTGCGGTGGTGCTTGTTGTGTAGATGGTGAGGCTGGTGCTCCGTTAGATGATGAGGAAACTAAAATTTTAGAGAAAATTTATCCAAAAGTAAAACCTTTTTTAAGAAAAGAAGGGATTGACGTTATTGAAAAAGAAGGAACCTGGGTGAAAAGTGAATGGGGTGAATTAGAAACTCCTTTAATTAATGGGTCTGATTGTGCTTATGTAATTTTTGATAAAAAAAACACAGCACTTTGTGGTATTGAGGAAGCGTATAATTCAGGTGAAATAGATTGGAAAAAACCTGTTTCTTGTCATTTATATCCTATTAGAATTAAAGAATATAGCGAGTTTGCTGCCGTAAATTACCATAAATGGGAAATTTGTGATGATGCTTGTTCTTTTGGGAAAGAATTGCAAGTGCCAGTATATAAGTTCGTGAAACAAGCTTTGGTAAGAAAGTTTGGTCAAGACTGGTATGATGAGCTAGAAGAAGTAGCTAGAAAGCACAAAAAATAGAGTAGTTTTAATAAAAACTACTTTATTTAAAGCATTATTTTTTCATTCTTTTGGTTTCTTCAATTTATATAATTTTAGTTTTTACTATTTCTATCTAATTGGCTAAACTAATTTCTCGTTTAGGATAAATATAAAGAAGATAATTCTACTACATAATTCATTATTTACCTCTAATTGCTATTAAAAAAATATTAATTTAGAACTCAGTCATTTGGTAAGTTTTTTTTTAAATGATATGTTATTTATTATTTTTGTACTGTGAAAATAAATCAATATTTAGACGCTACTTACTTAAAAACAGCAAGTCAAGCAAATTTTTCAGAAGAAGAGAATCGACAAAAGGTTATTACTTTAATTAGAGAAGCCATTTTGTATGATTATAAGTTAATAATGATTCGGGCTAATTACATTCCTTTAGTAAAGAAAATGCTTCAAGAAGCGGGTAAAGAAAATCTTATAGGCACAGTTATTGGTTTTCATGAAGGAACTTATACTATTGAAGAAAAACTAGAGGAAGCTCAGAAAGCGATTAGTATGGGTGCAGATGAGTTGGATTTTGTGTTAAATTACAAAGCGTTTAAAAAAGGAGAAATAGATTTAGTTAAAAAAGAAATAACAAAAGGAACAGAACTTGCTTTAGCTAATAGCAAAGTAGTAAAATGGATAATTGAAGTTGCTGCGCTAACAAGAAAAGAAATAATTGTAATTTCGCAGTTAATTAAAGATATTGTTTTAAACGATTTTGGTGAGGAAAATTTAGATAAAGTTTTTGTAAAATCATCAACTGGTTTTTACAAGACAGAAAACAATTTACCAAATGGTGCTACATTTGAAACGATGAAGTTAATTGTAGAAAATGCAAAACCTCTAAAAATAAAAGCAGCAGGAGGTGTGAGAGATTATCAAACAGCTGTAAAAATGGTTAAGTTGGGGGTAGATAGAATTGGCACATCATCTTCCAAAGAGATTGTTAGAAAAGAAATAAACTTAAAATCAGATTACTAATTTTGGCACATTATTTTGCACATAAAACGGCTGTAATAGATATTGATTGCAGTATTGGGAAAGACACCAAAATTTGGCATTTTAGTCATATTATGTCTAAATGTATTATTGGTGAACAGTGCAATATTGGTCAGAATGTTGTTGTGTCTCCAGAAGTAATATTAGGTAAAAATGTTAAAGTACAAAATAACGTTTCTATTTATACTGGTGTCACCTGTGAAGATGATGTTTTTTTGGGGCCTTCTATGGTTTTTACAAATGTTATAAACCCAAGAAGTGCTATTAAAAGAAAAAATGAATACTTAAAAACAATTGTTAAAAAAGGCGCAAGTATAGGTGCAAATGCAACTATTGTTTGTGGAAATACTATTGGAGAATTTGCTTTTATTGGAGCAGGAGCTGTTGTCACTAAAGAAGTTTTACCATTTGCACTTGTAGTTGGTAATCCATCAAAACAAATTGGCTGGGTAAGTGAATGTGGCCATACTTTAGAGTTCAATGAAAACGGAATTGCAGTTTGTAAGGAGAGTAATCAAGAATATCAATTAAAAAACAACACTGTTGCAAAGTTATAAAATGATAAAAAAATACGTATTTCTAATTTTATTCTTTTCCTCTATATGTTTTGCCCAAGAAGAGAGATATCCAGTTTTTGACGTTTGCAAAGGGGCTGAAATTGAAGTTTTAAAAGAGTGTTTTTACACCACAGCCAGAAAATATTTTTTTGCAGAATTTACAACTCCCACAATTGTAGAAAATGAAAAATTTAATGGAATAGTTAACACTATTTTTTCTGTTTCCTCAGAGGGCAACTTTAAATTGATCTACGTCAATACTCCTTATGAAGAAATTAGAGAAGAAGTAAAACGAGTTTTTAAAGTTTTTCCGAAAATCACTCCTGCTTTTTACAATAATCACTCAATAGAAATGAAGTTTGAGCTTCCTATTAACTTTCCTGTATTAAAAAATCTTGATAGTTCTAAAGCAAAACCTTCTATAGAAATTAAAAAAGAGAGTTTATTAGAGGTGGTGGCAAAAACTAGAATTGCAGATTCTACTTTTCTAGAACACAGCAGTAAATTAAATGTTCCATTTAATCATAGAAATTATGTAGATTATGAGTTTGCTCTCCATAAAGCAAAAGGGACACACACAGCATCAAAACCATATACCTATAATGAAGTAAACAACTATTATAACTTAACAGAAGAGAAAAAAAAGTTTTTAAAACCTAATAAAAAAACTTGGTTAGGAAATAAAGTTTGGAACGAACACTTATTACAGGTTAAAAAAGAAGATTATTGGTTTACTGTAGACTTTTTGTTTGATTTTCAGTTAGGTAAAGATAATTCAGATTTAGCATACACATATAATAACTCTAGAATTTTAAATGTTAATGGAGAAATTGGGAATAATTTTTCATTTTCTACAACTTATTTCGAGAGTCAAGGAAGGTTTTCAGAGTATATAAATAGCTACATTACAAACCCAGCATTAAGTTTTAAACCTAAAAACTCTGAAGGTTTAGTTCCTGGAAGAGGAAAAACGAAAGGATTTAAAACAGATTCTCATGATTACCCTGTTGCAGAGGCTTATTTAGCATACACACCAAATAAACACATGCAGTTTCAATTTGGGAATGGTAAAAATTTTATTGGAGATGGATATAGATCTTTTATTTTATCAGATGTTTCCTCTCCATCTACTTATTTAAAAATGAAAGTTGATTTATGGAAATTTCAATACACTAATATTTGGATGTGGAATACAGAGCCGTCTATTAGTTCTATTTCTGATCCAAACGAGCATGCAAGAAAATATGTAGCAGCCCATTATCTTAGTGTTAATATTACAGATAAACTAAATTTAGGCTTTTTTGAAACAGCAATTTCTGCAGGAGAAAATGGTATAGATGCAGGTTTTTTAAATCCCATAATTTTTTATAGATCTTTAGAGTTTAACAGAGGCGAAGATGCTGGTAATGCAATAATCGGTTTAACAGGAAAATATAAACTGAGTAATAATATCTCTCTATATTCTCAATTAATCATTGATGAATTTTCTTTCGGAAACTTTGCGGATATGAGTGATTGGAAACATAAGTTTGCTTACCAAATGGGCGCAAAATATTTTGACGCTTTTAAAGTGAAAAACTTATTTTTACAGTTAGAATATAATCGTGCACGACCTTATACTTTTGCACATAAATCGCCAATTTTGAATTATGGTAACTATAGCCAACCACTTGGGCATCTATGGGGAGCTAATTTTTGGGAAGCAATAGTAATTGCGAGATATAAAAAAGACAGATGGAGTGGTAGCGCCAAAATTATTTTAGGTAAAAAGGGTTTTGATTTAGATGGGCAAATCATAAGTTATGGAGGTGATATTTATCAATCTTATGAAAATCGGTCTGGTGATGATGGTATTGAGGTTGCTCAAGGCAATACCGCGAACATATTTATTGCTGACGTGCAAGCTAACTATTTAATAAACCCCTCAAATAATACAAATTTCTTTGCAAGTTTGTCTCTTAGAAATTTTTCACCAAATACAACTATATCTAGTTCTCCCTCTAACAGAAATGTTTGGTTTAGTTTGGGAATAAAAGCAGATTTATTTAATTGGTATTTCGATTTTTAAATAACACAATTTTTATTACCTAATAACAAATAATATTATATATATTCGCCGTGTGATTTTTTATTAAATCACACTTTTTCTTTTTCATAGCAATTTTCCCACTCAATTTATTGAGTGGGTTTTTTTATATTAAGGGTAAAAGCTGGCTAAAAACATTGTAAAGTCATAATTATCAAATATCTTTGCTATCTATATCTTAGAATGGAGACAACAGTAATTACAAACAATAAAATTTCTATGCAAGCTATTATTTCTGACTTTAAACAACTCACAAAAGTTGGATTGTCTTTAAGTGTCGTGTTTTCTTCTGTAGCAGGGTATTTATTAGCCATAGATGTTGTTAACTATTTTATGCTTTTTCTTTTGGCTATTGGAGGCTTTTTTATGGTTGGTGCTTCAAATGCATTCAATCAAATTATAGAAAAAGATACAGATGTTATAATGAAACGTACACAAAATAGACCTTTGCCAACGGGTAGAATGCCAGTGAATATTGCACTTACCATAGCGATTCTATTTACAATTTTTGGACTTACAATTTTATACAGTATAAATCCTAAAACAGCTTTGTTTGGTGCTATCTCTATATTTTTATACACAAGTGTTTATACTCCTTTAAAGGCAGTAACGCCGTTAGCTGTTTTTGTAGGAGCAATTCCAGGAGCAATTCCTTTTATGCTAGGATGGGTAGCTGCTACTGATAATTTTGGTATAGAAGCGGGTCTTTTATTTATGATTCAGTTTTTTTGGCAGTTTCCTCACTTTTGGGCTATTGGTTGGCTACAGGATGAAGAATATAAAAAAGCAGGTTTTAACATGCTTCCCATGGGGCAAAAAGATAAAGGAGCAGTAAAACAGATTATTTTTTATACTGTAATTATGATACTTGTATCAATTGCACCAGTTTTACAATTATCAGGTTCATTTTACATTCATCCTATAACAGCCGGAATTATTACTTTATTGGGGTTGTATATGCTCTATTTTGGGGTTAAACTTCATAAAAGCGAAAAAAACATTGATGCAAGAAAATTAATGCTTTCAAGTGTTTTGTATATTACTGTAATACAAATTATATACGTTTTAGATAAATTTTTACATTAGGTATGATATTAGAACAAGATTTAAAAGAAGAATTAGCAGTTGCTAAGAAAAAGTCAGCAAAACCTATGTTATGGGTTTCTATGATTAGTATGGTAATGTTTTTTGCAGGATTAACCAGCGCATATGTAATAAGTATGAAAAGAGATGATTGGGTTTCTTTTGATTTGCCGCTAGCATTTTATATAAGTACAATTCTTATTATTGCAAGTAGTTTTACGCTGTTTTTTTCTCAAAAATTTTTAAAAAAGGATAAAAGACAGCTTTCTTTAATATTTGTTATTCTAACATTGATTTTAGGAACAGGGTTTGTTTGGCAACAATATGTTGGCTTTAATCAATTAAAAAGTTCAGGTCTGTTTTTTACGGGACCAGAAAGTACTGTGTCGACATCTTTTATAATAGGAATTACTTTTATGCATGTTTTGCACATTTTAGCAGGTCTTGTAGTGCTTTTAGTTGTTATTTATAATCATTTTAAATACAAGTATAAATTAGATAACATGCTTGGGTTTGAACTTGGTGCAATCTTTTGGCATTTTGTAGACCTATTATGGATTTACCTATTTTTCTTTTTCTATTTTATTAGGTGATGAAAAATAGTTATTTTTGTCGGGCGAATTAGCTATAAATTAACAGAAAATATTACATAACAGAGATTATTATATGGAAGCAAATATTGCTATACCTTTAGACGGTAAAAAAACTTGGAACGGTGGTGGACAAAAGCCATTTGGAGCAAGCTATGGTAAAATGATGATGTGGTTTTTTATCGTTTCTGATGCTTTAACCTTTACAGGTTTTCTAGCAGCTTACGGTTTAACACGATTTAAATTTATTGATTCTTGGCCAATTGCCGACGAAGTGTTTACTCACTTTCCTGGATTGCATGGTGTACACGCACCAATGTATTACGTTGCTTTAATGACATTTATTCTAATAATTTCTTCTGTAACAATGGTGTTAGCCGTTGATGCAGGTCATCAAATGAAACAAAAAAAAGTGGCTTGGTATATGTTTGCAACCATTATTTTTGGAATCATTTTTGTGGGTTCTCAAGCTTGGGAATGGAAAAACTTTATTAATGGTTCTTATGGAGCAGTAAAAACAACAGATGGTAAAGTTTTACAATTTATAAAAAATGGTCATCAAATTGCTTTATCAGATTTTGTTTTAGGCGAAAGAACTGACGGAAGAGTTCAGCATGAAAGACATAATGGATTATGGTTTGAGGAAGAAGAAACAATAGCTAATTATTCTATAGCTCAAATTCAAAACGCTTACAAATCTAACTCGGATATACAAATTCGATCAGAATTGATAGATCCTGCAACCAAACAAAAAATAATTCTTTCTAGAGAAGAGGGTATCGCTCAACTAGCTAAAACTAAATTAGTGATTGAAGGAGCAAATTTGAAAGTAAATGAATACGGGAATACCATTTTTGCAGATTTCTTTTTCTTTATAACAGGATTTCATGGGTTTCACGTTCTATCAGGGATTATTATTAATATCATTATTTTCTTTAATGTGATTCTAGGCACTTACGAGCGCAGAGGGCATTATGAAATGGTAGAGAAAGTAGGATTATATTGGCACTTTGTAGATTTAGTTTGGGTATTCGTATTCACATTCTTCTATTTAGTTTAATTTACAAAAGAAATTAAAATGGCACACGCGCACGAATCAAATACAAAAAGAATTTGGGTAGTATTAATACTTTTAACAGTAATAACAACTGTAGAGGTTATCTTTGGTATTATAAAACCACCATTTCTTCATCTTACTACTTTTTTCGGGATAAGTCCTTTAAATTGGTTGTTTATTATTTTAACCTTGGTGAAAGCATATTATATAGCTTGGGCATTTATGCATTTAGAGGGTGAGAAAAAATGGTTGAGGCGTTCAGTTGTATGGACATCCATTTTTTTGATTTGTTATTTAATGACTCTGATGTTAATAGAAGGTAGTTATTTATATAGCACATTATCACCATTGGTAAAATGGTAAAGTAATATAAAAAAATAAGGTGGTTTTAACCACCTATTTTTTTTATTAAACAATATTCAGTGTTTCGATAAAATTTAAAGGATGAAACTTACCAAAAAACGAGTTGTATTATTTTTACTGTTTATTTTTCCTTTAATCTGTTTTTTAATATTGTCTACAGGGAAAAACAACTTCACTAAATTACCTGTTGCCACTTCAAATGTTATAGATATTTCTGCAATAGACGTTACAAAAACATTTAAGGGAAATATTTCTGTAGTTTGTTTTTTAGGTGAAGATATGGATGCTAATCAGGGAGGTTTCTTTAATTTAAACGAGAAAATCTACAAGAAATTTATTGAATATAATAATTTTCAAATAATTGCTATTTACCCTGAAGGAAAAGAGCAGGAAGCAAAACAAATTGAACAGAAAATTAGTGCATTTACAGATATGGTGAAATGGAATTTTATTCCTGGTTCTAAAGAAGATATTATTGCTTTACACAACAGTTTTGATTCCAATAACGAGCTTATTAATTTGTATACATTTAAAACATTTTTGGTTGATAAAAATGGAGATTTAAGAGGCCGTGCAGATGATAAGGAAAATAAACATAGAGAAACAGTTGGTTATAATATGAATTCTGTTGCAGACCTAAATAAGATAATGAAAGATGATATCTTAGTGCTTTATTATGAATATTATGCTTCATTTAAGGATAAAAACGAAAATAAAGCAGAAAGAAAGGAAATGGGATTATGAAAAAAAAGTATTCTTATATAGGCGTTTCTTTTATTATACTTTTATTCGGAATTTATGTTGTGCGAAACTTAGATCGTAGAGTAAATGAAGATGATCTTATTCAAGATGATAGACTGAATAGAGTAGATAAAAAATCAAATAATGTAAATAACTTGTTTAAATTTAATAAGGTACCTGACTTTGAATTTATAAATCAAAACGGAATTACGATTACTAATAATGATTATGAAGGAAAAGTATATGTTGTTGAGTTCTTTTTTACATCATGCCCTACAATCTGTCCATTGATGAATGAACAGATGTTAACTATTCAACAAGAGTTTAAAGGAAATCATGATTTCGGAATTGCATCTATTTCAATAACTCCAGATATTGATACACAAGAGGTAATGAAATCATATGCTGAAAATCATAATATAACACATAAGAATTGGCATCTCTTAACATGTAAATCTCAAGAATTAGTCTACAATTTATCAAACAAGGGATTTAAATTATATGCAGGCAAAGGTGATCAAAACCATGGTGGTTTTGAACATTCTGGGCTTTTTGCTTTGGTAGACAGAAAAGGTTATATAAGATCGAGAAAGGATCAGTTTGGAAATCCAATTATGTATTACAGAGCATTAAAAGAGCAAACTTTTCCTGATCAGATTAAAGAGTTAAAAGAAGACATTAAAATTTTATTAAATGAATAAGAATTTAGCACAAGAAAAAAAGTACAAGAGAATAATTATGGCACTTTCTATTGTTATTCCTCTGGCTGTTGCCGCGTTGTTTGGTATTAATTTGCAAAAATTAGGTTTCGATGTTGAACCACTTACTTTTTTACCACCTATTTATGCGTTTGTAAACGCAATAACAGCTATTGTTTTAGTAGCTGCTGTCATTGCTATCAAAAAAGGAAACCGGAAATTACACGAACGTTTAAATACCTTTGCAATTTTTTGTTCACTTTTGTTTTTAGTGATGTATGTAGCTTATCATATGACCTCAAATTCCACTAGTTATGGTGGTGCGGTTGCTGCAGATTATGATTTGTTAACAAAACTAAAAACCTTTCCATTCTACTATTTTATTTTAATTACACATATTACCCTCTCAATCGTAGTCATTCCTTTTGTGTTAACGACCTTCATGCGCGCAAAATTAACTGATTTTTCAGCGCATAAAAAAATTGCAAAAATTACCTTTCCACTTTGGTTGTATGTTGCCGTAACCGGCGTAATCGTTTATATAATGATATCTCCATATTATGCTCAATAGAAAAACAGCACTAACTTTTTTACTTGTTTTTACTTCCATCATTTTCAATGCTCAATGTGCTATGTGTAAAGCCGTTGTAGAAAGTGGTAATATTTCAATGGCAGAGGGAGTGAATAGCGGAATCACTTACTTAATGGTGTTTCCTTATCTTTTAATAGGTGTTTTGTTTTATGTAATTTATAGATACAAAAAGAACGCTAAAATTTAACAATTATATAAGAGTAATATCTTGTAACATATTTTACTTTTAGTCGTCTTATTGAAACCATCAAAAGATTTCTTTGATGTGTATCATTTATTTTATAAATTAAATATAAAAAACGTTTTGAAAACCAAATTTATCCTATTTGTATCATTATTAATTTCTGTTGTTACTTTTTCGCAGAAAAAATGGACTCTTAAAGAATGTGTAGATCAGGCTTTAGAGAGAAATATTTCTATTCAACAGAATAAATTAAGTTTAGAATTAGCTAAAAAGGATGTTGATATTTCTAAAGGTAATTTTTTACCAAACTTAACTGGTTCCTCTAGTGGTAATTTTACTTCTGGTTTATCTCCTGATAAAACCGGTGTTTTAACAAATACAAATAATTTTAATGGGCGTTTTAGCTTAAGAAGTTCTGGTAACATTTTTAATGGTTATAGAAATACTAATACTTATAAACAGGCACAATTAGGCGTAGAATCTAGTCTTTTGGACTTAAAGAAAATTGAAAACGATATTTCTTTAAATGTTGTAAATAGTTATTTAAATATATTATTTGCGAAGGAAAACCTAAATGCTGCAAGATTTCAGTACGAAATTAGTAAAAAACAAATTGAAGCTGCTGAGAGTAGATTGAAGTCAGGAGTTATTGCCAAGGGAGATTTATTAAATACACAATCTACAGCAGCAACAGATCAGCAAGCTGTCATATCGCAAGAAAATGCATTAGATTTATCTTTGTTAAATTTAGCCCAGTTATTGCAGGTTTCTGCAGAAGGTTTTGATATTGCTTCTATTGATGTGGGTGCACCATCTGCTAATTTATTCTATAAAAATTCATCAACTGTCTACAATAAATCTCTTGATAGAATGCCAGAAATAAAAAGAGCAATATTAGCAATTAAAAATGCGGATTTAAATATTAAAATTTCTAAAGGGGCATTTCTACCTGCATTAAGTTATGATTTAAGTGCTGGAACATCTTATTATCATCAATTTAATAACCTTTTACCAGGCAGAGTGAACGATGATTTTATCAATCAAGCGAGTGATCGTCTTCAATATGGTGCAGGTGTTTCACTAAGTATTCCAATTTTTAGTCGTTTTCAAACTAAAAATAGAGTAGCACAATCTAAAATTAATAAAGAAATTTCAGAATCAAGATTAGAAAGCGAAAAATTAATTTTAAAGCAAACCATTGAACAATCTTTTTTAGATGTTAAAACAGCTTTAAAGTCTTATGAAGCGGCTAAAATATCGCAGAATGCACAAGAAGAAGCATTTAAAAATGCACAAGAAAGATATAATTATGGTGCAATGACATTGTTTGATTTCGATCAAGTTAGAACACGTTTGGTAAATGCACAAGGAGCTCTTATTCGTTCTAAATATGATTATCTTTTTAAAACCAAAGTATTACAATTTTATTCAGGAGAATTAGTTTTAGAATAGATAAAACAAATATTACTAATGAAGCCTCGCAAAATTGCGAGGTTTTCTTTTTTCTATAACTTATATTTGCATAAAAATATACGAGTTGGTAATAATCCTTAACATAGAAACTGCAACAAAAAATTGTTCCGTAAGCCTAGCAAGAAACGGAGAAATTATAGCAATAAAAGAATTGAATAATGGAAATTATTCTCATGCAGAAGTTTTACATCCTTTTATTATTGATATTTTAGAAGAAGCTCAGGTTAATTCAAATGAGATTGACGCCATAGCAGTGAGTAAAGGGCCAGGTTCATATACTGGGTTAAGAATCGGAGTTTCTGCAGCAAAAGGTCTTTGTTTTGCTTTTGGCAAGCCTTTAATAGCATTAAAAACCCTGACATCTTTAGCAAATGCTATTTCAGTTGATGCAGGATTCATAGTACCAATGATTGATGCCAGAAGAATGGAAGTTTACGCTGCTGTTTTTAATGAAAATTGTAAAGAAATAAGGGAAATTAAAGCAGAAATTATTGATTCAAATTCTTTTTCTGATTATTTAGAAATTAATAAAGTTTATTTTTTAGGAGATGGCGCGGCTAAATGCAAGGATATAATTACACATAAAAATGCTGTTTTTATAGACGATAAATTTCCTTCATCAAAAGAAATGGCTGTTTTGTCTTACAATAAATTCAAAAAAAACGACATCGAAGATGTCGCTTATTTTGAACCTTTTTATTTAAAAGATTTTGTTGCAATTCCTGAGAAAAAAAAGAAACCTACTTTTTGATAATTACTTGATGCGGATATGGAATGTCTATTCCTGCCTTATCTAATTCTAATTTTACGGCTTCTGTAACCTCAAAATATACATCCCAATAATGTTCTGTTTTAGACCAAGGTCTTACAGCAAAATTAACAGAACTATCTGCTAATTCAGAAACAGTTACATTTGGCGCAGGATCTTTTAAAACTTTTGGGTGAGAAGTTAGGATGTTTAATAAAACTTCTTTTGTTTGCTTAATATCTGCTTCATAAGATACACCAATAGTTAAATCAACGCGTCTTGTACCTTGTTGAGAATAATTAATAATGTTACCATTAGATAAACTTCCGTTAGGTATTATTATTACCTTGTTAGATAAACCAATCAGTTTCGTTGTAAATATTTCGATTTCTTTTACGACACCAATTTCTCCTTGAGCTTCAATTAAATCTCCAATTTTAAAAGGCTTAAATATCATGATTAATACACCACCAGCAAAATTACCTAGTGATCCTTGCAGAGCTAAGCCAATAGCCAAACCTGCTGAAGCTATAATAGCGGCAAAAGAAGTTGTTTCTACTCCCAATTTTGACATTACAGTAATGATTAAAAGGATTTTTAGCGCCCAATTAACTAAGTTTCCTAAAAATTTTTGCAATGTTTCATCAAGACCACCAACTTTCATTAATTTTTTAGAAGCTTTTACGGCTAATCCAATAACAAATGAACCAATAAATAAAATAGCTAACGCTACGAGTATTTTTGGTGTAAATTCAACCATTAACTGTTTAAGTTTGTCAATATATTTTTCCATTTTTAATATTTAGAGTTGGACATAAAGATAATTTTTATTGTTAAATTATATCTATAATATTTTGATTTAATTTAAAAACAATATTCCGTTTTAAATTGTCTTTTTATTTTCTAATTTCATATCATTTGAATTATAAAAATTGGTGTAAGTCAGTATTGTCAAGTCTATCAATGAGTTTTTAACTTTAAAAAATCTTTTATTGAGTATTCTTTCTGTGAATAGGAACTTGTTGAACACAATATAAAAACACAAACGGTTAAAAGTAATTTATAATCTTTATACATATAACTATTTTAGTATTGTTAGTACCCCTAACAGTTAATTGTAATTAATCTACATACAACATATAGTAATACTCCTGACAAAGGAAAGATTATCATAAATAATTTATAGTATAAATTATTTTTTTTCAACTGAGTCTTAGAAAAATGAATTATCTCAATATTATTTAAAATGGGTTTTATTTTTCTTTTTGCTATACCTAAAAAAACAAAACTTAAACCTATTAAAACCGTGTATGCCTGTAATCTATAATTGGATAATTTGAAATTAAAATCAAAAAAACATGATAAACTCACAAATAAAAATATTAATAAAGAAATAATACTAATACCTAGTATATTTCTAAAAAGCACAAAAGTTAGTTCTCTAGATTCATCTGATGTTTTCATTTTATTTTTTAGATAAAAAAAATACACAACATTATAATATTTATGCATGATAGTTTTAAAAATTTTCATTCTTTATAATTTAACCCTGATTAATTTAAGCGTACAAAAAAACACGCTTAAAATATTATTTTAAGCGTGTTCTAAATTTTTAATATTAGGATTACTCTACAAGTAAAGTAAAAGGAATACTATATTTTACACCAACTGGCTTACCTCTTTGTCTACCTGGTTTCATTCTTGGCAATTGTTTCATAACCTTAATTACTTCACTTTTAATTTTTGGATGTGGAGCTCTGGCGTTTATATTAACAACATTACCTTGTTTATCTATTTTAAAACCGATAAAGACTCTTTTTCTACCGGAAGATAAACCTAATTCATTTGGTAAATCTGTATTAAATTTTCTTGAGAAGTGTTTCTGAACTTTTTTACTAAAGCACGCTTTTAATTCAGATTTAGATCCTTTACATCCAGGAAATACTGGTACATCCTCGATTATCATAAAACTTACATCTTCTATAACTTCTTCAACTTCTTCAACCTCTACAATCTCTTCGATTTCTACGGCTTCGTTTTCATCTGTTTCTGTTGATTCAATAACAGTTTCTTCAACTTCTTTTTCATCTTCAACAATTTCTATTTTTTCTGGAGCTGGTGGTGGCGGAGTTTTAGGTTTTACGGGTTCTTTTACCTCAGTAATTACCGTCTCTTCTTCCATTTCAGCATTCATTGTAACAGAACCTAAGTCTCCAATATTTCTATCGTATGTTTTATTTTCTATACAAGCATAAGTTACAAAAAGGGCTAAAACTAAGCCGATTTGCATAAAAATCTTGCTATAATTTTCTAAGTTTGACTTTGGGTTTTTCTTAATTTCCATTGTAAAGATTTTTTAAAGTGCGCTAATTTAGTTAATTTATTGGTTTAAACACAAGCCTTGCTCTAAATTATGATTAAATTTTTTTTAAAATTTGATTATAAACGAACAATCCTAATACAATACCTACTGTGTTTGCCAGAACATCTCTAAAATCTCCTGTTCTATACAGAGTTAATGTATCTTGTAAAACTTCAATAATTATGCCATAACTTATACAAGAAATTACTATAATTTTTTTAAGATTTGGTTTTTTATAAAACGAGAATAACCAGCAGAAACTAAGTGTAAAATAAGCAAATGAATGATAGAATTTATCAATATTACTTATGTTTACTTCTACTTTTGGCATTTTCATTAAGCTGAGGTATGCAATACTAATTGTAATGCCTATGGCTATGACGAAAAAGTTATCCCTGAATAAGCTCTTTGTAAGTTTCGGCATCTATTAAGTTTGCTATTTGTGAACTATCTGATATTTCTATTTTAATCATCCAACCTTTACCATATGGGTCAGAGTTTACCAGTTCAGGTTCGTCTTCTAATTCTTCGTTAAATTCTGACACTTCACCTGTTAAAGGCATAAATAAATCTGAAACAGTTTTAACAGCTTCTACAGAACCAAAAATTTCACCTTCTTTTACAGTATCATCCAAAGTGTCTACATCTACATAGACGATGTCTCCTAATTCCCCTTGAGCAAATTCTGTAATACCTACTGTTGCTATGTTGTCTTCAATTTTAATCCACTCATGGTCTTTAGTGTATTTTAATTCTGATGGTATATTCATTCTTTTATTAGTTTTATGTTTAGTTTCCTCCCAAGTTGTAAATAATATTAAACCCACCGTTTATTGCCTGTCTAGGAAATGTAGTAGAGATTGCATATTTAGATGTTTGATGATTATAATAAAAAGATGCTGTTAGACTATTGCTTAATCTATAATCGGCTGTAAATTTAATAGAAAATAATTTTTGACCACCACTAATTTGGTTATTATCTTCATCTACAGACCTAATTTGTGTTAAATTATCTCTTAAAGAAACATCTGCTCTTAGGTTTATATCTCCTTTTAACGTCTGTTTTTTTCCTGTAAATTTGGTGTTAAGTTTCACATCTTTGAACACATACCCCATTCCGAATATAAATTCAGTGCCCTGAATGTCTGTTAAAGTGCTGTTGTTAAAATTCATGGTAAGTGTTCTATCACTTTTTACTTCTCCTCTCAGTGAAAAAGAATTTCTCATTTTCATATCTAATTTAATCAGCGGAGAAAATTCATCAACTAAAGTAACTGCGGCTACTAATAATTCAGGTTCATAATTATTTGCAACATTTATATTTCCGAAAGGATTACTAGCATCATATTGTAAGTTATTTGTAAAACTAGACACTGTATAAGAGGACCTATAACCATGTGAAATTACAAAATTGCTAAAATTTTTCTTAAAAAACTTTAATTTCATTAATCCTTTATAACGCACCGTCCAATTAGGTATCGGAATATCTCTGAACATTCCTGTATTTATCTTATCTGGGCTCTTTCCGGAGTAAGCAGCCATAAAAGCTGGTAACAAAACTTGTTGACTGTTTGGTCCAAATCCGCTTACAGGAGCTCCAGTTTTTTCAGCTAATCTGTTGGAGATTATGTTTCTATAATCCCTCATTTTTTGAAATAGATCATCACCATTTGTAAAGGCAGTTGAAGCCATAGAATAACTGGTGCTAAAGTTTCCTGTTTCAAAGAAAGGTGTGTTTTCAAATTGATTGTTTCCATCTAAAAGATCTAACTGCTGAGAAAGAGCTCTCGTCTGAATTTTATTTCCTCTAACATCTATATTTAAATCTTTTATTGGCTTTAAGGTAAAGGAGTAATCTAATTTATTATAATGCGTTTTACTAAAAGTTTTACTATAATACTCCTCGCCTTCATTTCTCGTAACAAACCAACCATTTTCTAATGCTGTATTTCTAATGTCTACCTGACTACCAAAGGCAAAGGAACTTGGTGCTCCTCCTAAAAAGCCTATATTTTCAGTGTAACCAGGCAATAATTGCCCGTTGTTTTCTGAATAACTAATTTTTCCTTGTTTTACAGATGTTAGAATATCATATGTACCTTTTAGTAATTTTTTACCTAAAGATAATTTTTTATTAGTTGTAATTCTTCCTGGACTTCTTGGAATACCAGAATTTTTCGAAACTTTCGAGTTTTTGCGTTGCGTTTTGCTCATTAACAATTTTTCGAAACCAAAAGTTTTGTATAAACGATCAAAACTAAATGTTGTATTTAAATTATGGGTGTTTGCATTCTGAATAACATTTCCTATTAAATCTACTGACGCAATATCAACTCCATTTATGTTTATTGTGCTTTGTGGTGCCGCTTGCCAGTCAAAATCTGCAGTATAACCATAATCAGCCTTTATGAATTTTAAAAATGGAATTTTATCAAGAGGTAAATTATAATTTCCGTTTAATTTTTGGTGATAATGGTTAGCTCTTCCTGTATTGAAGAAATCATCAAATACTTGAATCTCATCATTATTGTTAAAAGTATCGTAAATGTAGCTATTTGTTGCATTAAAGTTTATTTGTAACGATTTTGTTAAATCGAAACCAATAGTGTAATCCCAATCAAATAAAAACCTACGTTGCTTTAATTCTGGTTGATCAGATAATCCAGCCACTAAATTTCTAGATTGCTGTTCGTTATAGTTTCTGTTGATGCTAGAGTTTATAGCAAACGTCTTCGGAACAGGATTAAAGTTAATGTCTTTTAGCAGTCTCCAATATTTACTTTTAAATATCGAATCATTTTTTTTAAAAGGTTCTATTGGTTTAGAATCGAAACTAAAGTTATAATTAGCAGAAGCTCTAACACTTTCATTAATTCGTTTTTTAATATTATAGTTTCTTTGAAATTCTTTATTATGAGCGTAAGAAACAGCTACGTTTTCTACATCATAAAATTTAGGTTTTTTACTGGAATTAGGGTTTCTATTTTTTTTGATATTGGTAAAACTGATACTAGTTCGTTTTGTATAATCCCTAGAGAATTTACTATTATCGTTTGCCTCTAAAGCATCTTTTAATTCAACATCTTGATATTGAGGATCGTATTTTGGGTCAATAAATTTTTCTCCTACACTGTAACTCATGGGTAATTGAATGCCCCATTTTTTTGGTGTAAAAACCTTACCTAAGTTTACAGTTGTAGCAAAATCGTATTGTTTATTTTCATCCAAACTACGCTGTCCTACTCTTTCTTCTACGTTACCAAAACCGATGGTTGACATGCTCCCTGATAATGATACGTTCGCAACATCAGCAAAATTAGCGTCTGCGTTAACAACTGCTGCCCATCCGCCTTTATTATCAAAACCTGCAGAACGTAATTCATTAAACCAAATTTCTCCACTTATTGGTGCAGTTGTATTATTTTTTAATCCTAAAACAATTGTTTTTAATTTCGCCAAAGTTGGATTTCCTTTCACAGAAATTGTATAAGGTCTCGCAGGATCTTGTTCTGTTGATGTATATAATTCTATAATTGAAAAATCGACCTTATCTCTTTCTAGTTTTACTTTACCAAAAGTTTCTAAGAAAGCATTTAAGTTATTTGCTTCGGGCCAAATATCTAAAGCAGATGTTCCGTTTGTAGAAACTTTTAACGGCATTTCTATTTGGTAGTAGTTGTCGTTTAAGTCTGTACCTAACCTTATAACTGCAGAAAAATCATCATCATTAATAGCAAGTGCCCCTTCATTTTCTTGAAGATGCATAAACATTTTTAAGTTTTTAAATCGCCTTAAATCAATACTAATGTTTTTATAGATTGCTCTCACTTCTTTTGCAGGTAAGTTGTTTACTTTTAAGGTAACAGATTGTTCGTTTTGTAATTGCACGGTTGTACTTCCTTGTAAACGCTCTCTTACTATACCTGGAGGTTGAATGTAGCTGCCCTCGTTTTGTTCAATACTTACAACACCAACTTCAAAATCTTTTAATTCATTTTCGTCTAAATCTAAAGGAGGTGTAATGTTTTGGTCTAAAGTTTTTGTGTAACGTCTCCAATCTCCTCTTACCAAATCTAATTCACCGAAACGAAGAACTACAGGCATTTTAAAATTGGTTAAAAACATTCTAACAAAACGAATACTGTTAAAGTCAGAAATCTCGTTTACAGATTTTCCACTTCTAATAGGAACTCTAAATTGATACCATGTTGTTTTTTGAGTACCACCGTTTTCTAGAGTTATATCTGTTATTTTTTGATCAACGATAAAATTCTTTCCTACAACTAAATCGTTTCTGCTCATAGAAACTTTATACTCATAGTAGCTCTCTACGGTATTCATTGTTTGATCTTTATTGATATCTTCTACATCCGGATACGTTGATGAAGATATTGGGTAAGATTCTGGAGACTGGTTTAATGTAGGAGAGTTCCCTTCTGTATTGTTGTAGTTTTTATATCTAGTAATAATTGAGGCATCAATGGCATCTAAAGCACTACCTCTAAAAAACTGAAAGTTATCAGCTCCTGGGTCTGATAAACTTGCATAATTACCTATGTTCGTTAATTTTTTTTCATCCTCATCATTCAAACCGTCAAAACCAATATCTTGGTTTTTTCTTGCTTCATCTTCTTCGTTAAAAGCATAAATAATAGATGAGTTTTGGGGTATTCTATTACCTAAAGGTGATTCTATAGTATTTAAAACTCCTCCAGTTTCTGGCATTCCGTTTTCATACATTTTACGACTATCCTTTAAGATGTCTTCAGATACATTCCCGAGGTTTATGTATAAATCTCCAATTTGGTTAGAAGGATCTTCAGGGTTCATTCCAAAAGGCAAGCCTTCTTCAATAGTCATTGAGTAGTTTTCGTATGGATCCATGACCCAAAACTGAATATACTCAATATTTGCTTGATCAAAATTGTTTGTGGTTAGCGGACGCATAATTCCACCCCAATTTGATTCTGGATCGGGCAGTGTTACACTTCCATCAATAAAAGTTGCGTTAGGGTTATAATTATATGAACCTCTTTCCTCAGGAAAATAAGCTAAGTCTAGAGTTCTAATTAAGGAGTTTTGAGTGATGTCTAATTGAACATTTGGGAATAATTCTCTGTAATTCACCCTTCTTGTTTCTGCTCTAGAGAGTTCATCTGCATTGATGCTTGATGGAGTGTTCCCGACACCATAAAAAATTTGATCTACGTTGTACCAGGCTAATTTTGCTCTTTTGTAATTGTAATTTAAATCGCTACTTGTTCCATTAAAAACATCATTAGCTTTATTTTGTGGTGTACTTGCTTCATACCAATCCAAAGGAGATAATATACTTATGGGAATTTGTGAAGCCTCAAAATCATCGATATATGTTGTTGCAGCGCCAGTTACATCTATTCCACTTGGAGTTCCAGGCAATAAATATGCCATGTCAGCTCTAATCGATAAATTAGAAGGCACATCTGTATCTACAAAAGGTAATTTATTTGCCAATTTTGTAAAGTAAGGTACTTCTGAAGCGTAATCTATATTTGCTCCAAACATGGTATTGTTTATTGGGTCTGAACCAAAATTAACTTTTGCGGTAATAGGTCTTTCGTTTACATTTAAGATTGTAGCACCTACTGTTAATTTATCAGAGAATTTATGCTCAACATCAACCCCCATAAAGGTTTTTCTTTGTTGATTAAAAACAGCATTATTTTCTGTTGAGACACTAATTGGTGTTCCTGACGCTTGTAGACCAGGATCTATGATTTGTACACGACCTAGCTGATAATCTACAACGTAATCTACACCTTCTACTAGTTGTCTTCCCCCAGCAGTTACGTTTACAGAACCTCTTGGAACATTAAATGCGCCAATCGGAATTCCACCAGAATTTTCTGATTTAAAATATCCTTTTAAGTAATACTTATCTTTATTTTGATAATTGTTCTGTATGTTAATCTTTGTATTTAAATATAGTTCTTTAAATAAATAAGTTTCATCTAAAGTTTCATCTAAACCAATATCATTAGAATTTTGTTGGACTAAGTCGTTTCCAAAAGGTTCTGGTTCTGGGAAAAAGATAAAACCATTTTGAGAATTTACAGTAACACCCTCTACATAATCAAAAAAACCATCGGCAGATCTAAACTGACTTTGGTCTAATTGATCTAATTTTAAAACTTGAATTAATGGGGTATTTGGAATTCCAACAGTTTTTGCATTTTGTAATACGTTAGAAGGAATTCCTGTTTGATCATCTCTATATTGTATTTCAAAAAGAAAACCATCTTGTGATAAAGGAAAAGCACCCAATGCGTATACGTTCTTCATCATTAAACGCCATGTAGGAAAAGATTCTTCTATGGCAATGCCACTTACAATTCTGTCTCTTTTTGTTTTTAAAATTTCGCTACTTAATAGTTTCAATGCTAAAGTCTGAGGAGCTAAGATTCCATCATTTGAAAATTCCCCAACTTTAAATGAAGTATCTGTACTTCCGGTTACACCGCCAGCAACCGTATATTCATAGGCAACTGCTAAAACTTCCCCATCATTTAATCTTCTATTTAAAGAAATAAAACCCAATTGAGCATTTAAATTATATTCATTTGGCTCTAATTTTCGAGCATTTTCTAATACAGAATAATCTGTACCTTCATTCATATTATTGTTACTAAAAGTGCTCAGTGTATTATTAATAGAAGAAATACTTCTTATACCACTGGTGGCTGTTAATAAAGTCGATAAATTATTAGATTGGTTAGTTGGTATGTTTCCACCAGTCGTTGTTGGTGGGTTTGTTGGTAGTATATCACCGGTTTGATTTACCAATACATTGGTATCTGATTCACCAATATCGGCAAAGGCAACGATACTTCTAAAATCTTCTGTACTCGCGTTTCTGTTGGTTACCCATACTTCTAACCTTGTAATATTAACTTGACTATTAATTAATGGGTAGTTCTTTAAGGAGTTTGCATAATTATCAATAAAATATTGACCTAAGAAAAAGTGTCGATCATTATCGTAATCTGTAGCTTGTAATTCAAACTCTTGAATCGATGCTCCACCTTCCGCAACAACAGTTTTACTTTCTGAATTTTGTTGAGAAAAAACAGCAGTTATATTTGTATTACCAAATTTTAATTGAGTTTTAATACCAAATAAACTTTGAGCTCCGTTAATTAAAGAATTTTTAATCGGCATAGAAACATTACCAGCTTCTATTCCTTGTAAAATATCATCTTCAGTAGGTTCGTAACCAATTTTTACCAAATTCTGAAAATCAAAAGTTGATTGTGTGTCGTAATTCGCAGTAAAATCAAGACGAGTACCTACTTCAGCGCGAATACTTGCATTAATTTGTTGATCAAAATCAAAGGTAAAGCTACTTCTATTTTCCTCTGATAATTGCGGGTTTTCTGTGTTTTGATATATAAATCCTAATTTTAAGTTCAGACTTCCAGTTGGAGTTACTTTTACGATGTTTCCTCCAAAAATAGTTTCAAAGAAATCTGAATTTACATAGTAAGTAGGCAGTAGGTCCTTTTGAGCATCTTTGGACCCTTTTTTCTTTGAGTTTGTTGCACTTACCTTGTCTTTAAAGTATTGCGTCATATCTTTTTTTAAACGATATTTTGCATACTCCTTTTGGGTAAGAAATATAGGAGTTCTTGTGTAGTAATCACCAATCTTTTCAATAATTACATATTTGTTTAAATCCTTGTCAAAGATAATTTCTTTAGTTGCTAGATACTCCAAAAAGAGCCCACCTGTTTGGTCTTTTTTAAAGTTATATCTTAATGTTAGACTATCTCTTTTGTCGGAATTAGAATTGTTATTTTTATTTATTTGTGCATGCACAGATAAGTTTGCTAAAAAAGCAAGTGAAAAAAATAAGAATGTTTTTTTTAAAAAATTACTCAATTTATTATAAATTCTTTAAGGATAATTTTATTAAATTTTCAACGGAAGCGTCAGGATTATTTTTTAAAACCATAGATACAACCTTATCAGATTGCTTTTTATTAAAGCCTAAGACTTCTAGAGCAGATAACGCTTCATCTTTATTGGTATTGTTTGTAATCGTAGAAACTTTATCAATATTAAAGGTTTTTAAAATTTTATCTTTTAAGTCTACAATGACTCTTTGTGCTGTTTTTGCTCCTATGCCTTTTACTGATTGAATTAGTGGAATGTTTTCTGATGCAATTGCCTGTTGTATTTCTTCAGCTGTCATAGAAGACAGCATAGTTCTTGCAATACTTGGTCCTACTCCAGAAACTGAAATTAATAATTTAAAAACTGCTCTTTCTGTTTTTGTAAAAAAGCCAAAAAGCGTATGTGCATCCTCTCTTATGGATAAATGTGTGTATAAAATAACATTTTCATTATCTGTTAAGCTAGAGAAGGTATTAAGTGAAATATGGAGTAAGTAACCAACACCATTGCAATCTACAACAATCTCTGTTGGGTTTTTCTCTACTAATTTTCCTCTAATTTGTGTAATCATAGAAATGTTTTACAGGCTTCTAATGTAGTAATTTTTATTTGTTGTTTCTCTTTTCTTTTTCTTGTGCATCTACAACAGCTAAAGCAGCCATATTTACCATTTCATCTACACTAGCTCCCAATTGTAATATATGAACAGGTTTGCTTAGCCCAAGAATAATAGGTCCAATAGATTCTGCTTTGTTTACTTGTTTTAATAGCTTGTATGTCATATTTGCAGATTCTAAATTTGGAAAAATTAAAGCATTTACTTTTTTTCCATTTAGTTTAGAAAATGGAAATTCTTTTGCTAACATTTCTGGGTTTAATGCAAAATCTGCTTGTAATTCTCCATCCACCACAGTATCTGGGAAATTGCGATGTAAATAAGAAACAGCTTCAGTTATTTTTTTTGAACTCTCTGAGCTTGACGATCCAAAATTAGAAAATGATACCATTGCCATGTTTGCTTTCATTCCAAACATTTTAATAAACTTTTCTGTCATTTGAGTAATCTTCACTAGATCTTTAGCAGTTGGGTTAATGTTAATCGTTGTGTCTGATAAAAACAAAGGTCCTTGCTTGGTTAGCATAAGGTTACTAGCTGCTATTTTTGTAATCCCCTTATCTTTTTCAATTAGTTCTAGTATGGGTTTTAGAACTGTTGGGTAAGGTCTGGAATATCCAGTTATTAATGCATCTGCTTCACCTTCGTTTACCATCATCGCAGCAAAATAATTGCGTTCGCGCATTAATTTTTGTGCTTCAGATAATGTACGTCCTTTACGGCGTCTATTGTTCCAATAAATTTCTCCAAAACGACCTCTACGTTCTTTTTCTTCGTCAGTTTTAGGATCTAAAATAGGAACATTTGCAATAAAGCCTATTTCTGCCATTAATTCTAAAATAACTTCTTTACGCCCAAGTAAAATCACATCCCCAAGTTTTTCTTCATACACTCTTTGTGCAGCTTTTAAAACGTCTAAATGATCAGCTTCAGCAAAAACTATTCGCTTTTTATTGCTTTTTGCTCTGTTGTGTAGAAGTCTAATTTCTTTACTTCCTGAACCAGAACGTTCCATTAATTCTTCACGGTACTTATTCCAATCTTGAATAGGTTCTAGAGCAACTCCAGAATCCATGGCAGCTTTTGCAATTGCTGGTGGAATTTCATAAATTAACCTCGGGTCAAATGGTTTTGGAATAATATATTCTCTCCCGTAAGCTAAACTTACTTCATCATACACAATGTTTACTTGCTCTGGCACGGATTGTTTTGCTAAACTGGCTAAAGCGTGTACAGCAGCCATTTTCATTTCTTCATTAATTTTAGTTGCTCTAACATCTAAAGCACCTCTAAAAATAAATGGAAATCCGAGTACATTATTTACTTGGTTAGGATTGTCTGACCTTCCGGTAGCCATAATGATATCATTTCTTGTAGCAACTGCTAAATCGTATTCTATTTCTGCAACAGGATTTGCCATTGCAAATACAATTGGGTCTTTTTTCATTGTTAATAGCATCTCAGGAGAGACCACGTTTCCTATGGATAAACCAATAAAAACATCTGCGTTATGCATTGCTTCACTTAAAGTATTTAAATCTTTATCAGTTGCAAATTCTGCTTTTTGAGTGGTAAGGTTTTCTCTATCTTTTCTGATGACACCTTTGCTGTCGCACATAATAACATTTTCTCTTTTTGCACCTAATTTTAAATACAAACGTGTACAGGAAATTGCAGCGGCTCCAGCTCCGTTAACGACAATAGTTATTTTGCTAATATCTTTTTCTGTAATATCGATCGCATTTTTTAGCGCAGCAGCAGAAATTATTGCAGTTCCATGCTGGTCATCATGCATTACGGGTATATCTAGTTCCTCTTTTAGACGTCTTTCAATTTCAAAAGCTTCAGGAGCTTTTATGTCTTCTAAATTAATTCCTCCAAAAGTTGGAGCAATTGCTTTTACTGTTTGTATAAAATGTTCTACATCGGTGGCGTCTACTTCAATATCAAAAACATCAATATCAGCAAATATTTTAAATAACAAACCTTTTCCCTCCATCACTGGTTTTGAAGCTTCGGGGCCAATATCACCAAGTCCTAATACCGCCGTTCCATTAGAAATTACCGCAACTAAATTTCCTTTCGACGTGTATTTATATACGTTATTTTTATTTTTTGAAATTTCTAAACAAGGTTCAGCGACTCCGGGAGAATAGGCTAAAGCTAAGTCATGCTGGGTTGCATACTTTTTTGTAGGTATTACTTCAATCTTACCTGGTTTAGGTTTTGCGTGATATAGTAAAGCTTCGTGTCTTTTTCTAGAATCGCTCATAAATATTTGTTTAACCAACAAATATAAGCTTTTCAATGAAAATGTAATTAAAACACTCATGATTTAAAAAATCATAAAAACCCATAAGTTTAATATTCAATGCAAAAAAAAACAAGAAACCATTATTGTACGTTTAATAACTTTTAAATATATTATGTAACATAAATTCAAGGTTGGCGTCTAAAGAATAAATACGAAATAATGAAAAAAAATATTTTTATACTATTGCTTTTTATCTCATCAATAATTTTTGGACAGGTAAAGGGTAAAATAACAGATAAAAATGGAGCGTCTTTATCATTTGTGAGTGTTTATGTGGATAAGACAGTTGCCGGAACGACCTCTAATGATAATGGAGATTATGTTTTAAGCCTGACTAAGAAAGGTAAAAACACAATTGTTTATCAAATATTAGGTTATAAAACACTAAAAAAAGAAGTAAATATTAAATCTTTTCCTTTCGAATTAAATGTAAAGTTAGATGAGGAAAAAATACAGTTAGATGAAATTTATATTTCTACAAAAGACAATCCGGCTAATACGATCATTAGAAATGTAATTGCAAATAAAGAGAAGAATACAAACAAATATTCTAATTATACGGCTAAATTTTACTCTAGAGGATTAATGAAAATTAAAAATGCGCCAGAGAAGTTCTTTGGTCAAACTACTGGAGATTTTGGAGGTGGATTAGATTCTACAAGAACAGGCATTGTTTATTTATCAGAGACAATATCCGATATTAGTTTTCAAAAGAAACCTGCCAATTTTAATGAAAAAATTATTGCCTCTAAGGTTTCTGGACAAGATAATGGTGTTAGTTTTAATAGAGCAGAAGAGTCTAATATTAATTTATATGATAATAGTATTGCTCTTTTTAACGATTTAATTTCGCCAATTTCTACAAATGCATTTAGTTATTATCGATTTAAGTTAGTTGGAATTTTTTATGATAAAAATGGGAGGCTTATCAATAAAATAAAATTGATTCCTAAGCGAAAAAATGATCGAGTTTTTAATGGGTTTATTTATGTTGTAGAGGATGATTGGGCTTTATATGGGGTAGATGTTATTGCCACTGGAGCACAAGTAAATATTCCTGTTGTAAATTCATTAAAACTAAAACAGGGTTTCAATTACTCTGAAAATATAGATGCTTGGGTTTTAATTAGTCAAACTATAGATTTTGATTTTTCTGTTTTGGGTTTTAAGCCTAGTGGGAAATTTTCATATGTATATTCAGATTATAATTTTAAACCAGCATTTAAAGACAAAACTTTTAAAAATGAAATATTAACTTTTGAAAAAGATGCTACCAATAAAGATAATCGTTATTGGAATATGTTAAGGCCAGTTCCTCTAACAATTGAAGAAATTAAAGATTATCAAATTAAAGATAGTATTAAGATTGTGCGTAAATCTAAAAAATATTTAGATTCTATAAATAAAAAGCAAAATCAGTTCAATTTTCTTTCACCAATTGCAGGGTATACATATCGTGATTCATACGAAAACTGGTCTTTATCTTTGAATGGTTTAATAGATGATTTAGGATTTAACTCAGTTCAAGGTTTTAACACATCGTTAGGTTTTAGTTATTTCAATCAACAAAATAAAAAGGGAAAATGGTGGTCCGCTGGAGTGAAAGCTAATTATGGTTTCTCAGATAAACGGATAAGACCAACGTTATCTTTTAGTAAAAAATGGAATAATATTTCTAGGCCCAAAATAGTAGTTTCTGGAGGTGTTACAACTGCTCAATTTAATGGGAATGAACCAATTTCTAAAATGGATAATATGATTCGCTCTTTGTTAATGAGGGATAATTATATGAAAATTTATGAAAAAGAATTTGCAAAAGTGAGTTATTCAGAAGAAATTAAAAACGGAATTTATTTTTCTTCTTCTCTAGAATACGCGAATAGAAAATCGCTTTTCAATACGACTAATTATTCTTTTGCTCGTCAAAGTAAAAATGACCCTTACACATCTAATAATCCTTTAGATAAAACAAATTTTACAAATCCGGGTTTTACAAAACATAAAATAGCGATCTTCAATGTGGGGGCAACTTTTATCTTCAATCAAAAATACCTGTCTTATCCTAATATAAAGGAAAATATAGGAAATGATAAATATCCATCATTAAGTGTCAATTATAGAAAATCTTTTGGAGGGACAAGTTCTACCTTAAACTCAGATTTATTTACAGCAAATTTACGACAAGATTTAAGTGCTGGTAATTATGGAGATTTTTCATATAATATTATGGCAGGATTATTTGTAGAGAGGCAAAATATTGCTTTTATGGATAATTTACAAGTCAATGGTAATCAATTGATTTTTGTAACAGATAATGAATTAAATAGTTTTGGTCTGTTAGATTATTATCAGTTTTATACAAATGATAAATACGTAGAGGCACATTTTGAGCATAACTTTAAAGGAGCTATTTTGGGTAAAATCCCTTTGGTAAATAAATTGAACTTTTATTTAGTTGGCGGTGCAAAAACTTTACTGATGGCTGATAAAAATGCCTACACAGAGTTCTCTGTAGGTCTAGACAATATAGGTTTTGGTAAATGGCGTTTTTTAAGAGTGGATTATGTTCGTTCTAATTCAGGAGGAATTAAAAATGATGGTTTGTTGTTACGATTTAGGATGTTTTAATTATTTTTGGGACATGAAAGTCCAAATACTTTTTTTCGGAATTACAACAGATTTGTTAGGTGCCTCAAGCCTAGAGTTAGAGGTTATTGAAGCTTCTACTATCGCAAATCTTAAAAGCTTGTTGAATGAAAAATATCCGCAATTAAAAAACATCGCTTCTTATGCAATTGCTGTAAATGAAAGTTATGCAGTAGATGATTTAGTCTTAGAAGAGAATGACGTAGTTGCTATTATTCCTCCTGTAAGTGGAGGTTAAAAATTATCTCAAATACTTTCTGTCAATATAAAAGGCACCAAAAGGTAAAATGGAAGCTAATAATACAATTCCTAAACTTTTACCACTCCAGTTCATTTTTTTTTTAAGCATCGCGGCTAAAATAATATACAACATAAATAAAATGCCATGAGGCATTCCAAACATTTTTACAAAAGTAGGGTCATTTAAGGCGTATTTGTAATATAAGCCTAAGCTCATTAATAATAAGTAAGAAACCCCTTCTAGAAAGCTAACAACTCTAAAGATACTTTTCATTTTTATGAAGTATTGAAAATTAGATTGCAAAGATACATTTTGAATTGCTATTTTTGCTATTAGCTTTCAACTTGTTTTAGTGTCTGATAAAATGATAAGAACCTCAATAAAAATAACCTCAGAAAAATTAGATTTACAAGAATGCTACAATTTTGTAGAAGACGATTCTTGTGGAGGTATTTCTGCTTTTGTTGGCACTGTTAGAAATCATACTCAAGGAAAAGAAGTAGCCCGTTTAGATTTTTCCACATACAAACCGATGGCAATCAAAGAAATGCAGAAGATTGCAAATTTGATCTTAGAAAAGTTCGATATTAAAAAAATTGCAATTCATCATGTAGAAGGAGTTCTGCGTATTCGAGAAATTCCTGTAATAATTACAGTTTCTTCTAAACATAGAAAGGCTGCTTTTGAAGCTTGTGAGTTTGCAATTGATACTTTAAAAGAAAGGGTTCCTATTTGGAAAAAAGAATATTTTACAGATGGTGAAGTTTGGGTAAATGCACATCCGTAAATTAATTGTCTTTTTTTGTTTTCTCAACTACTGATTACTAACCGTCTTTTTACTTTGCATCCATAGATAAAATTGTAGTCCAAATAAAATAGCGCCTGACAATAAATGTATAGCTTGTGTTCCAATAGGAAATTCTGCGTAGTACATTAAAATACCAGTGATTGTCTCTAAAAAGATTAACAAAACTACCCAATTAACTAATTTATAGCCTAAGTTTTTCACTTGATTTAGATAGAATAAACTGAGGTTTACCAGTACAATTGCAATTGTAAAAGATCTGTGAAAATAAAACTTAAAGCTTGGATTCATCAAACTATAGTTCTTGTTTTCGAATCCTAATTGTTTTACTTGTTCATCTATAAATTGCCTTACTTGGGTTCCCATTGCAATTTGAAACAAAGAAAATATAACAGAAATAATTAGTAATTTATTAAATATTGCATTGTATTTATATATTCTTTTTCTTTCAGAAATATTAAATTTTAGTTTCAGTAGTAATGCAATTATTATTAAACCAAGAACCATATGTATGGTGATAATTGTGGGTTTTAAATTGGTGTCTACAACTGTTTTGCCTAACCAGGCCTCCACTAGCATTAAGAAAAAAGCAGTAAATGCTAAAAGAGTAATTGTTTTGTTTGTTTTCCAAAATTTTGATGCTCCATAAATTAGAAATAAAAAAATGAAGCCAGCTAAAACGGAACACAACCTATTAATATATTCTGTCCAAGTGTGGTATTTGTTGAATTTAGCGTAATCGTGTTTCGTGTAGTTTGTCCAATTTTTTTTATTGAACTCATCAGAAGTTTTTATATTTTTTTCTGCAACAAATAAAGTTTCACCTTTAATGATTATAAGTCCTTTTTTAAATTCTGAATTTGGTTTCCAAGTTATTTGTTCCTCTGAGGTTGGCGGAATGTAATATCCAAAGCATTTTGGCCAATCAGGACAACCCATTCCAGAACCTGTCATTCTAACAATAGATCCTGCTAAAAAAATTAAATAAACAGATATAATTGTGATTTTTACAATTTTCGGAAATTTAGTTTTCATTTGAGCGAAATATTTTTACAAAAATAAGACAAAAAAAAGTCGTTTAAAATATTTTAAACGACTTGTTTCTTTTAAAAGAATTTTAAATCTAGGATTAGATTACTCTAACGTCTACTGCATTTAAACCTTTTCTACCTTCTTTTAGGTCAAACTCTACTGCGTCACCTTCTCTAACTTCGTCAATTAAACCAGATACGTGTACAAAATACTCTGTGCTTGAATCATCTTCTGTTACGAATCCAAATCCTTTAGATTCGTTGAAGAATTTTATTGTTCCTTTTTTCAAAATAATATAATATAAAATGTTAATAATAATACAAATATAAGGTTAATTGTAATTGGTTGTACAAAAAGACTGGTTTAAATAATTTTGTTTAATTTTTTTTTGCGTGGAATGAGTTTAAGCAAGTAAAATAAATTTAAGGTTTAAATAAATATTTTTTCATTTCAAGAAATTTTTAAAAAACTTAGTAAACATAGTACTTGTAGCGTTTTTATAAAATTTAAAACACTGATAATCAACTTTTTGAAATATTTATTTTTCGCTGAGAAAATTACGATAATTATAAATTTGTTAAAAACTTCAAGGGTTTTGTGAATAAGTATGGCTTTTATTTTGGAACAAAAAAAGCAATCTTTGTAGAACCCCACCTTAAGTAAATATCTAACTTTTAAATAATACCTGTTAACCGTGAAAATAACTCATATAATAAAGAGAGACTCTGAAACGACCATTTTTGAGATGGAAAAAATTATTAATGCTATTGAAAAGGCCATGCTGAGCGTTAATAATGGTACAAGAGATGACGCTATCGCAATCTCTAATATTGTAAATGGCACATTACTAGAAAGAAAGTTAAATGAGCCAGATTATACGCCTACAGTAGAACAAGTTCAAGATATTGTAGAGTTTAAATTAATGGATAGTCCCTTTCATGATGTTGCGAAAGCCTACATATTATACAGGGATGAACAAACAAGAAGTAGAAAAAGTAACATTTTTGAAAAGAGAATAAATTTAAAGCCATATGATTATCCTGTTTTAGGTGAATATGTAAATGCTATAAGACATTCTTATTGGATTCACACAGAATTTAATTACACAAGTGATGTTCAAGACTTTAAAACATCTCTTTCCGAAGTGGAGAAAAATGCCATAAAAAATACCATGTTAGCAATTTCTCAAATTGAGGTTGCTGTTAAAACATTTTGGGGCGACATCTATAAAAAGATGCCAAAACCTGAAATTGGTTCTGTTGGAGCAACGTTTGCAGAGAGTGAGGTTCGTCACCATGATGCATATTCTCATTTATTGGAGATTTTAGGTTTAAACAATGAGTTTAAAAACTTAAAGAAGAATCCTGTAATTATGAAACGTGTTAGTTACTTAGAATCAGCATTAAAAAACGTGAACAGTGACGATAATCAGGAGTTTTCAGAATCCATAATTTTATTTTCTTTGTTTATCGAACACGTATCTTTATTTTCTCAGTTTTTGATTATCATGGCATTTAATAAGTATAGAAACGTGTTAAAAGGGATTTCTAATGTTGTTGAAGCTACTTCAAAAGAAGAACAAATCCATGGAGATTTTGGGATAGACCTTATTAGAATAATTAAAGAAGAAAATCCTGAATGGTTTGATGAAAGTCATCAGGCACTAGTTCAAGAAACATGTAAAGAAGCTTTTCTTTCTGAAAGCAAACTAATTGATTGGATTTTTGAAAAAGGAGAATTGGATTTCTTACCTAAAGTTGTAATCAAAGAATTCATCAAGAATAGATTTAACAACTCTTTAGAAAGTATTGGGATACCAAAAGTATTTGATATTAACGAAACTTTATTATCGAATACAGATTGGTTTGATGATGAAATTATAGGAACAAAGCACGGTGATTTCTTTGTAAAAAGATCTATAAACTACAGCAAAAGAACTAAAAGTATAACTAGTGATGACTTATTTTAATATATGAATTTAAACGACCAGAAAACAACGACAACCGAACTTACAGAGCACGAAAGAATGATTCAAGCAAGAAGCGCTGCTCGAAAAGAAATGCTTAAAAACACAAACGAACCTGAAATAAAATGGCTTACCGCAAATAGTCGTAAATTTTTAGAATCAGGGTACTTAACAGGAAAAACTACACCGGAAGAAAGAATCCGTGAAATTTCAGATAATGCTGAACGTATCTTAAAGATTGATGGTTTTTCTGATAAGTTTTACAAATATATGGCCGCTGGTTATTATTCTTTAGCATCGCCGGTTTGGTCTAATTTTGGGAAAAAGAGAGGTTTACCTATTAGTTGTTTTGGTTCGCATGTAGCAGATGATATGGGAGATATTTTATTCTCACAATCAGAAGTTGGTATGATGTCTAAACTAGGAGGTGGAACGTCTGGTTACTTTGGTAAATTACGTCAAAGAGGAGCTGCTGTTAAAAATAATGGTTCCTCATCTGGTTCGGTACATATTATGCAGTTGTTTGAAAAAATGGTTGACGTTGTTAGTCAGGGTTCTGTGAGAAGAGGAAGATTTTCGCCTTATTTACCAATAGATCATGAAGATATTAAAGAATTTTTAGAGATAGGTACAGAGGGAAACCCAATACAAGAATTAACCCATGGTGTTACTGTAAGTGACCAGTGGATGCAAGAAATGATAGATGGTGATGTAGAAAAAAGAAGTCTTTGGGCAAAAATATTACAACGAAGGGGAGAAATTGGGTATCCCTATATTCTTTTTAGAGATAATGCAAACAACGGAACAGTGGATGTTTATAAAGACAACAAGTATGAAATTTATGCGAGTAATTTATGTACAGAAATAATGTTACCCTCTAATGAAGATTGGTCTTTTGTTTGTTGTTTATCATCAATTAATTTAGTACACTATGACAAGTGGAAAGATACTGATGCAGTAGAAACATTGACTTTCTTTTTAGACGCGGTAATGCAAGAGTTTATTAATAAATTAGAAGTTTATAAAAACTCATCAGATAGAGATGATCAGTTCACGTTTCGATTTATGGAGAAGGCCTATAAATTTGCAAAAGAAAACAGAGCGTTGGGGTTGGGTGCTTTAGGATGGCATTCTTTATTACAATCTAAAATGTTAGGATTTGATAGCACAGAAGCATACTCTTTAAACAGTGAAATCTTTAAAGTAATTAAAGAAAAATCATATAAGGCATCAGAAGAGATGGCAAAAATGTATGGAGAACCGTCTGTTTTAAAAGGATATGGAAGACGTAATGCAACTCTAAATGCAGTCGCACCAACTACGTCTTCTGCCTTTATATTAGGTCAAGTGTCTCAAGGTATTGAGCCAATTTGGTCTAATATTTATGTCAAAGATATCGCAAAGATAAAAACAACAATTAAAAATCCAATTTTAGAAAAATTATTGGAAAGTAAAGGGCAAAATACATCTGATGTTTGGAAAAGTATTCGAGACAATGATGGTTCTGTTCAGCATTTAAATATTTTAACAGAAGAAGAGAAAGACGTTTTTAAAACCTATTCAGAAATAGATCAAAACGTTATTGTTTATCAAGCAGCAAATAGACAAAACCATATCGATCAAGGACAATCCATAAACATAATGGTACATCCAGATATGCCAATAAAAGAGGTGAATTCAGTTTATATCAACGCTTGGAAATTAGGTATAAAGTCTATGTATTACCAACACAGTATGAATGCTGCACAGAAATTTAAACAAAAGAAAGAGTGTGCTTCTTGCGAAGGATAATAGTTACTGAAATAAAAATGATAAAGAGGAGTCGAAAGGCTTCTCTTTTTTTTTTGAAGCTATTTCCAGCTTTCACTACTCGCTTTTTTTAATCCGAAAAAAGAATAAAAAAGAGTTCAAACAGACCATTCAATCTGGGCTAAATTTATTAAGAAATTCAAGTCTTGACTTTTAAAATTATTTATTAACGAAAGTAGTTTATCGCTTGAGCAAAGTGAAGAATCTTTTTTGTATTTTCGTATAACTCGTTATGCCTGCGAATGCGGGAATCCAATAATAAAAAATACTGAACTAAATTCATTATAAATGAACTGGGAACAACTCCTTTCTTTAAAACGTTTTGGCGATTTACAAAAACGCGAAAGAATAGCACAAGATGAAACTCGTTTGGGTTTTGATGTAGATTTTGATAGAATCATATTTTCATCAGCATTTAGAAGTTTACAGGATAAAACACAAGTAATACCTCTATCTGAAACTGATTTTGTGCACACACGTTTAACGCATAGTTTGGAAGTGTCTGTAGTAGGCAGGACTTTGGGTCGAAGGGTTGGCAAAGTCCTTTTAGAGCGGCATCCAAATTTGCAAAAATTAGGGTACACTTTTAACGATTTTGGTGCAATTGTGGGGGCTGCCTCACTAATGCATGATATCGGGAATCCACCTTTTGGTCATTCAGGAGAAAAAGCGATTGGTGAGTATTTTAAGTCAGGAAATGGCTCAAAATATAAGGAACAATTATCTGCTAAAGAATATCAAGATTTAATAGATTTTGAGGGAAATGCTAATGGTTTTAAGATTTTAACAGAAACGAGAGAAGGAGTTTCTGGAGGTTTGCGCTTAAGTTATGCAACGTTAGGTGCATTTTTAAAATACCCAAAAGAGAGTCTTCCTAAAAAACCAACCAATCATATTGTAGATAAAAAGTATGGTTTTTTTCAATCAGAAAAAAAAGAATTTCTAGATATAGTTGATGATTTAGGAATGAAACAAAAAGCGTCTTCTGGTACATCTTATTACAGACATCCATTAGCTTATTTAGTGGAAGCGGCAGACGATATTTGCTATACAATTATTGATTTTGAAGACGGAATTAACTTAGGTTTAATTGAAGAGGAATTCGCCTTAGAATATATGATTAAGTTGGTAAAAGATACTATTGATATTAAAAAATATCACACACTTCAGCACAAAACAGATCGAGTAAGTTATTTACGAGCACTGGCAATTGGTGTTTTAATTAATGAAGCTGAAGCCATCTTTTTAGAAAATGAAGATGCTATTTTAAATGGTGTTTTTGAAAAATCTTTATTGGATAAATGTAAGTATGAAGCGCAAATTAATGACATTATTAAAATAAGTGTTGATAAAATATACAAGAGTAAAGAGGTGGTTGAGAAAGAAGTGGCAGGTTATAGAATTATTTCTGATTTATTAGATGTTTTTGTAACGGCATTCAATAATAAATTTGATGGTACTTCTTCTAACTACGATGAATTAGTTTTGAATTTATTGCCAGAAGAATACCATGAGAAAAGAACTGATTTGTATACTAGAATTATGAGTATTTGCAGCTACGTTTCAAGAATGTCAGATAGTTATGCCATTAGAATGCATAAAAAATTGACAGGAAATTTGATTTAGTATGAATTCCATTTTTTTAAACGATTAATAGTAACTAAGGTGTTTTTTGTTTGAAAAGTAAGTGATAATTAATTTATGGAGTTCAGAGTAAATCAGAATTTTTAGAATAGACTATTCAAAATATAGATGTCTTAATTGATTATTATAGATCACCAGATATTTCATCCTTTGCATTTGTTGATCTAGAAAATTGGAAAATTTTTTAAAAAAGAAGTTATATATAAAATATCAAAATATTATGAGAAATTTTTTAATGCAGCTAGTTTTTACTTTTATGATTTTTGGTTTATTTTTCACCTCTTGCAAAAAAGATAAACAGTTAATAAAAATAGATACCTTTAAAGAAAAGAAAAAAGTACGAAATACAAACTTAAGACATAAGAAAGGTATTGAGCATATGGCAGATTATCAGTTTGCAATAAGAAAACATATAGATTCGTCTAAAACATCTTATGAGGACGGTTACCTTATTAAGGAATATAAAAAAGCAAAAAAAAATGCGATTTATAAAAAAAGTAAAAATACCTTAAACCCTATCTTTATAGAAAGAGGTCCGGTAAATGTTCCTGGAAGAACCAGGGGCATTGCAGTAGACCCCACAGATAACAAAAAATGGTTTGCTGGTACAGTTGGAGGTGGTGTTTGGAAAACAGAAGACGAAGGGCAAAATTGGGTTAATTTAACAGACAATCAATTACCAAACTTAGCAACATCTACCATTATTATAAGTCCGCAAGATCCAAATACCTTATATGCTGGTACGGGAGAGCCTTTCGGAAATCTTGGAGCTATTGGAGGGTCTGGTATTTTTAAAACAATAGATGGTGGAGCTACTTGGATTTCATTAGCAGGTACCTCTAATTTTGGGGATATTGGTAGAATGATTATCAATCCTAATGATAAAGAAAATGTTATTGTAGCTGCAAAGAATGGTATTTACAGAACTACAAATGGAGGTGTTACTTGGTCACAATCTTATTCAGCTTCAGGTGGAGGTAGTACAGTTCAAGATATAGATGCCGATCCATCAGATTTTAACATCCAATATGGTTCAGTTCGTAATTTAGGCCTGGTAAAAAGTTTGGATGGGGGAAAAAACTGGAGTGTTGTATTCAATAAAAATTCATATAACTCTAATCATTCTAGGTTTGAAACAAGTGTTTCTCCTGCAGATTCTAATACAGTTTTTGTAAGTGTATATTCAGGTTCAGGTGCAACTACGGGTATAAATACAGATTTTTATGTTTCAAGAAATGCGGGAGGCACTTTTACAAATTTAAAAACTTTAGGTTCAGCAGAGAATGCTAATTTATTAACTGGTCAAGGATGGTACGATAATGTAATAATGGCACACCCTTACAATACAAATATTTTTTATGTAGGTGGTGTTGCTGTTTTTAAGGTCACTATTGCTGGTGCAAACTTTACCTCTACCTCTATTGCCGCGGGTTACGATAATAGTCAGATTAATACATCAGTCCATGTAGATCAGCACGGTTTATCTCATGTCCTGGGAAGCAATCAAGAGTTTAGAATTTTGTTAGCAAATGATGGTGGTATTTATAGTACCTCTTTCAGTCAAGATCCTGGTACAAATCAAGGAGATTGGTCTAGTGATGTTACAGGTAAAAATAGTACACAGTTCTATGGTGCAACAAAACAAAATGGTCAAGATAATTATTTGGCAGGTGCCCAAGATAACGGTTCTTGGATTTCACAAGGTAATGACTCATATAAATCAAAAACTTACTCTTATGTTTTTGGTGGAGACGGTTATGAAGCTCTATGGCATTATAATAGACCTGGAGATTTTTTGGTAACTTCTCAATACGGTACAATTGGAAGGTATTTGAATTACTCCTATGACGGTACTGGAGATATTGCTGATTCTGGAAATAATGCAATTGCGCCTTTTTATTCAAAAATTTCGAGTGCAAACAATAACCCAGACGCTGTTTTTACAATAACAAGTAGAGGGGTTTGGAGGTCTACAGATTTTGGGGTTACCTGGAATTTAATAACACTACCTCCGAGTTTTGGCTCAAGTAATAATAGTGCTCTAAATGTAGAAGTTTCGACTGCAGATCCAAATGTTATTTGGGCGGGTGGAGCAATGAGAGAAAATAGATCTTATCTATTGCAGGTTTCAGAGGACAATGGTCAGACATTTTTAGAAACAAATCCTTTTATTAGCCCAAACGGAAATCATAGTTATAACATTAGTGGTATTGGAACCTCATTAATAGAAAGAAAAAGAGCTTATGCACTTTTCTCTTCTCAAGGAGCTGCTAAAGTATTAAAAACTGAGGATTTGGGTGATTCTTGGACAGATATTTCTGGGAATGGTGTTTCGGTTCTTCCTGATGTCGCTGTTCATTCTATTATTGAAATGCCATTTAATGAAAATATATTATGGGCAGGCACAGATATAGGAATCTTCGAAACTTTAGATGGCGGCTCTAGTTGGAGTCTTTTAAATGGTTTTATTCCTGTGGCCGTTTACGATATGAAAATTGTAAATAATCAAATAGTGATTGCTACTTATGGTAGAGGTATTTGGTCAGCAACATTGAATGATTTAGATTCATATACTCTTCCAGAATTTTTAACGTTACCTACAGTTTCTGTATTTCAAAAAGAAATTGAAAGTTTAAAAACAATTATTAACTATAACGTTACTTCAAATTCAGTAAACAGGGTTAAAATTTTTATAGACGATTTGGAGCAAATAGAGATAACACAAAATTTTGATACAGGTAATACATACCAATATGAAACAGTAAATTTACAAGAAGGATTGCGTAAGGTAGGTGTTCAATTATTCGATGATACTAATGAGAACCAAACCACAATTCAAGAGTATCTGATAAATGTAATTGATTTTGAGAATGCATCCCAGAATATTGGTATAGATGAATTTAAAGCATCAGATGTTTATGTTTACAATAATGATTTTAAGATTGATAATATTAACGGAACTGTTTCTGGTTTGGTTTTGAATAATTCAGACCATCCTTATCAAAATAACACCACTTATACAACTGTTCTAAAAAAACCATTAATCATATCAGAGTCTAATAAAAATTTCACATATGAAGATCAAGCTATTGTTGAGCCTTTTACAGATAATTTAACAGATTTAAATAGTTTTTATGATTTTGTTCAAATAGAAGCATCTACCGATATGCAAAACTGGACATTATTAGATAAATATGATTCAAGAAGATTTGATGAATGGTTAGTTGAGTATAATAAAGGTAAAGATGCCTTATTTTCGGATAACTTATTCAGATCTCAAACTATTAACTTAGTCGAAAAGGGTTTTTCTATTGGTCAAACAATTGTGATGAGGTTTCGCTTAATTACTGACCCGGCCGCTAATTCTCTCGGTTGGGCTATAAAATCTATTGAAGGTAGTGTAGCCTCCATAAATGAAGTTGTTAGTACTACAAAACTGTTTTCATTATATCCAACAGTTTCAAATGGGAGTTTTACTATTTTTAGTAATAGCATCTTGGGTAACGCAACGTTCAAACTATTTGATGTAAACGGTAAAAAAGTATCAACCAAAAATTTAAATTTTAAAAATACTGATAAACATAAAATTTCAGTCAATTTAAATTCAGGTGTTTATTTTGTAGAATTAATAGATGAGAATAATAGAAAAGCTACCGGTAAGTTAATCATAAAATAAAACTTGAGTATATTCTCATTAATATCTAATCTTATGTTAAACACGTTCTGCAAAATTTTAACAGAGATGTGTTTTTTTTCTCTTTTAATACTAGTATTCTCTTGTAAGTCAACAGAAGTAACTCATAAAGAAGAGGCTTCTAGTATTGTTTCTAAAACTATAATTTTGAAAAAGAAAACTTATAATCATAACAAATCGATGTTATTGGTTACCAGTTATAAAGACGATCTAAGCTCTATAAAAACCATCTATTACAAAGTTTTGGATAGTAAATCAAAAATAGTTTTAAGGGAAGGAGTTTTTGTGGGAATGAAGTTAGACTGGTATACTTTTAATCAGTTACAAGGACATAAATATATTGGTATGGTTGAACAAAATAATAGTCAGTTTTCAAAAAATAATCAAAAAAACAAAAACATTACTATCATAAATATTGAGGATTAATTTAAGTGTATAAATAAACCTAAGGTTTTGTTTTAGACGTTTTTTTAGATCAAATTTTCAATTGTAAATTTTAAGTTTTCAATATTTAATCCAAGTTTATGTTGCAATTTAGAAATACTCCCGTGTTCAATAAATTCATCAGGAATTCCTATCGTTTTTATTTTATGTTTATAATTGTTTTCTGATGCAAATTCTAGTATAGCACTTCCAAATCCTCCTTTTATAGTCCCGTCTTCAATAGTAATAATTGCTTTATATTCTGAAAAAATGGTATGTAATAGTTTTTCATCTAATGGCTTTACAAAACGCATGTCAAAATGAGCGATTTCATCACTTTTCTTCGATAAGTTAATTGCTTCAGAAACATTTTTAGCAATGGTTCCAATAGATAGAACGGCTGTTTTAGTTCCTTGCTTTAATTGAATCCCTTTTCCTATTTCTATTTTTTTAAAAGGTTTTAACCAATCAATAATAGTTCCTTTTCCTCTTGGATAGCGAATTGCAATTGGGTTTTTCAACCCTAATTGAGCTGTATATAAAATATTACGCAATTCAATCTCGTTTCTTGGTGCAAAAAGAATTAGATTAGGAATGCAACGCAAATACGCCAGGTCAAAAACGCCATGATGTGTTGCTCCATCTTCACCCACTAATCCAGCTCTGTCCAAACAAAAAACGATTGGTAGATTCTGTAATGCAACATCATGTATTACTTGGTCGTAAGCTCGTTGTAAAAAGGTAGAATAAATATTGCAAAATGGAATTAATCCTTGAGCTGCCATTCCTGCAGCTAGAGTTACTGCGTGCTGTTCTGCAATACCAACATCAAAAGTTCTCTCTGGGTATTTTTCCATCATGAACTTTAGCGAGCTTCCTGTTAACATTGCCGGTGTTATACCAACAATTTTATCATTTTTAGCTGCTAGTTCTACAATTGTTTTCCCAAAAACATCTTGATATTTGGTATAATAGTTTTCTTCTTTTTTTATTCTTTCTCCAGAAATTTTGTCAAATTTTCCGGGAGCATGATAGGTAACTTGATCGTCTTCTGCTTGCTGTAAACCTTTTCCTTTTGTGGTAATTACATGCAGGAATTTAGGCCCTTTTACAGGTTTTAGTCTTTCTAATTCTTTTAAAAGCTTTGGTAAGTCATGTCCGTCAATAGGTCCTGAATAATCAAAATTTAAGGCTTTTATGATATTGTTTTGTACTGCTAATCTTTTATCGGTTTTCACCCTTGTTAAATACTCTTTTACAGCACCAACAGATGGATCTATCCCAATAGCGTTGTCATTTAAAATGATGAGTAAATTTGCGTTAGAAACTCCTGCATGATTTAAAGCTTCAAAAGCCATTCCACTAGCAATAGAAGCATCACCAATAACAGCAATGTGTTGTTTTTCTGTTTCACCTTTTAAGTTAGAGGCAATTGCCATGCCTAATGCCGCTGATATAGATGTTGATGAATGTCCAACTCCAAAAGCATCAAATGGGCTTTCGTTTATTGACGGAAAACCAGCAATTCCACCAAATTGTCTATTGGTATGAAAGTTGTCTCTTCTTCCTGTTAATATTTTATGACCATAAGCTTGATGTCCAACATCCCAAACCAATAAATCATTTGGAGTATCAAATAAATAATGAATAGCAATTGTAATTTCTACCACGCCTAAACTTGCTCCTAAATGTCCTTCTTTTGTAGCTACAATATCAATAATAAATGCTCTTAACTCTTTTGCTAATTGCATTAACTGTTCTGGATTTAATTTTCTTAAATCAGCAGGATTTGATATGTTTTCTAATAAGTTCTTCATTTAAACACAAAAATACAACATCAAATTTTGTAATATTGATTTTTATATTCAAAAAGATGATACAACCTTTTGATGATATTTACTTTATGAAAAAAGCCTTACAAGAAGCAAAAATTGCTTTTGATAAAGGAGAAGTTCCTGTTGGTGCAGTTATTGTTTTAAAAGATCAAATTATTGCAAGAGCACATAACTTAACAGAAACATTAACAGATGTAACGGCACACGCAGAAATGCAAGCTTTTACTGCTGCTGCGGATTTTTTAGGAGGAAAGTATTTAAAAGACTGTGTTTTGTATGTTACATTAGAACCTTGTCAAATGTGTGCAGGGGCAAGTTATTGGACTCAAATTGGTAAGATTGTTTATGGAGCTTCAGAACCAGAAAGAGGTTTTAAAAACTTAAATACCACTTTGCACCCAAAAACAAAAGTAATAGCAGGAATTCTAGAAAATGAATGCTCTCAGCTATTAAAACGTTTTTTTATTGAAAAGAGGAATTTGAATTAAAGTTAATTTATGAGAGCTTCAATAAATTGTTGTAAGCATTTTTTAATTTTTTAATCACAGATTTCATTTCTTCTATATTTAGCTGTCCAAAACCAAAACGAATAGCGCAAGTCTTTTTATCTTGATAAAGTATGGTTTGTGGTAAAAATAAATCCTTTTTTTCTGCTTCTTTAGCTAGTTTTACCAATGATATTTTTGGTTGAAATTCGAGCCAAATTGCTAGTCCACCAGAAGGAATTTTCCAGTCAGCTATTTCATCAAAATATTGAGTTAGGAGTTTGGATAAACAATCGCGTCTTTGTTTATAAATAACAATGTTTTTTTTCATGAGTCGATAAATTTCACCTTCATGAATTAATTCAGATAACATTTGTTCTTGAATTAAATCGCCTTGTTTGTCTAATAATTGTAGATAGTTATTTGCTTCTGAAATTAAATTTTCTGGGGCTATTACAAATCCTGTTTGAAAACTAGGAAATAAAGATTGTCCTAGTTTTCCTAAATAAATAACCATACCATTTGCACCTGCGCTTGCCATTGGAAGCATGGCAGATCCTTTAAACTGAAAATCGTAATCGTAATCGTCTTCAATAATAGCAAATCCATATTCTTTAGCAAGTAGTAAGAGTTTTAATCTACGTTCTGCACTCAATGTAACCATTGTTGGGTAGTCTCGATGTGCACAGATATAAACACATCGAATACTTTGCTTTACAAAATGTTTTTTTATGAAATCAATATCTAAACCATTTTCATCTACAGGGATTGTTTTGATATTTGCACCTGCTTGTTGAAAAATCATGTTAGCGGCATAATTGCTTAAATGGCCAACTAATACCAAATCATTTTGCTTTATTAACAATTGTGAAACGATGTATAAACTCATTTCTGTACTGCGGGTATTTATTAAATTATTAGGCGTTATATGAAAACCTCTTGTTGCATTTAAATAATTACATAATTGTGTCTGAAATAAAGAAGATGAAGATTCAATTGGTCTATCCCATTTTTTTATCAATGTTTTTCTTTTCATGGCAGCGCTGTACCATCGGGTAAATTCATGAACAGGATGTAATCGTAAATCTGGTTTTCCATCGTTAACTGTATACTTAATATTTGTTAATTGATTAGTTGATGCTAAATGAAATGATTTTTGAAAAGGGAATCCTGTTGTTTTAGCATAGGTATATGCTTGATGTATTTTTTGAGAAGTAGCTTTTATTTTTGTTTTTTTTTGCTCTGGTTCTAGAACAAATGTTCCTTTATTTGGTATAATTTCTACCCAGCCCTGAGAAGCTAATTCTTCATAAATAGCAACGGCTGTATTTCTGTGAATTTTTAATAACTTAGCCAAAACACGGCTTCCTGGTAGAATTGTACCTTTAGTTAAATAGCCTCGTTGTATTGCATTTATAATTTGCTGAGAGGCTTGTATGTATAAAGGTTGAGATAGATTTTTATCAAAATCTATAAGTTGTTTAAATATTTTTACAACCGGACTATCTATCATTTTAAAACTGGACTAGTTTAATCGTCCGGAAAGTTACGAATTTTGAAGCGTTTTAAAAATCAAAATAAAATAAAATGACACGAAATAAATTATTAATTATTGCACTCTTAGCATTGCACATGACTTCTTTTTCTCAAGAAAAAAAGGATACTCAAGAATTAGATACTGTTTTAATAAAGTCTACAAGAATAGATTTACCTTTTAAAGAGAATTCTAGAACTATCAATGTTATATCATCTAAGGTTATAAAAAATAGTGCAGCAACATATGTTGCCGATTTATTACAACAAGTTGCAGGTGTAGATATTAGAAGAAGAGGAACTGGTGGAAGTCAAGCAGATTTATACATTAGAGGTGGTGGTTTCGATCAAACTTTATTATTAATTGATGGTATTAAAATGGATGATGCTCAAACAGGGCATCACACAATGAATGCGGCTTTACCAATTGAAGTTATTGAAAGGATAGAGATTATTAAAGGTCCTGCAGCAAGAGTTTTTGGGCAAAATGCCTTTACAGGAGCCATTAACATTGTAACCAAAAAGAAATTATCAAATACGGTTTCTGTTAATGTAGAAGCAGGTTCTTTCGGGCAAAAAAATGGTTCTATAACTGTTGGTAAAGAATTTGAAAATTCATCTTTCATGGCACATGTTGGTACTTTAACTTCAGATGGTTATAGAGAAAATTCAGATTATAATAATTACAATTATTTCTTAAAGGGAGTTTTCAATAAGAAAAAGCAACCTATAGAAGTTATTGCTACATTTTTCGATAAGAAATTCGGAGCACAAAACTTTTACACTCCAACTTCTTGGGGTTTTAATGAATATGAGGAAACTCAAAATAGTTTATTAGGTATACAAACGACTTTTAAGTCAGAAAAATTTAAAATTACCCCAAGAGTATATTGGAAAAGAGGACAAGATATCTTTTTATTAAAAAGAGATGATCCTAGTTTTTATAGAAATTTACATATTACAAATAAAGTAGGCATAGAGACAAATGCTTCTTATACCTCAGAATTAGGTATTACAGGTTTTGGTGTTGATATTTCTAGAGTTTTTATTAATAGTAATAATTTAGGAAATAGAAATAGAACAATGGCAAATTTGTTTTTAGAGCACCGTTTTAAATTAGCTGATGATAAATTAGATATTACTCCAGGTGTTGCTGTAACTTATTTTTCTGATTTTAAATTTCATGCTTTTCCAGGGATGGATATTGGTTATCAATTGTCAGATAATTTAAAAGCCTATGGAAATTTAGGGGTAACTTATAGAATACCAACATATACAGATTTGTACTATAATGATAGCAGTACAAGTGGAAATCCTGATTTAAAACCAGAAGAAGCATTTGCACAAGAAATCGGGTTGAAGTACAATTCAGAAAAATTTACTACCTCTGTTGCAGTTTTTAATAGAAATGCAACTAATTTAATTGATTTTGTAAAACCAGATGTTAGTGCAACTAAATTTGTTGCTACTAATTTTGCAGAAGTAAATACGAAAGGTTTTGAGTTTAATGCAGATTATCGTTTTAAAATCAACGAGTTTAATCAGATTCTATCTTTTGGATATAATTTTTTGGATGATGATATTTTAGACCAAAATAAAGATTTATCACGCTATTCTTTAAACACATTAAAACATCAGTTTATAACACGTTTTACAAGTAAGCTATTTAAAAATGTAAGACAAAATATTATTTACAAACACGCAGAAAGAACTATAGGAACAAGTTATAATGTTTGGGATGCTTCTCTTATTGTAGACTTTAATAGATTTAATTTTACAGTTACTGCAAACAATATTTTTGATGCAGATTATATAGAGTCTGGTTATGTACCAATGCCACCAAGTAATATTTTATTTGGTTTGCGTTATAATTTTTAAAGAATATTTTTGTCAACAAAAAAGCCTTGATACGTTTGTGTCAAGGCTTTTTTAATTATAGTTTAGGGTTGTTTTACTTAAACAGCCTAAATATGTCATTTCCGTTAGCAAAAAGTAATAACGCTATTAAAAGAATAAAGCCTGTTACTTGTGCATACTCCAAGAATTTGTCTCCTGGTTTTCTGCCTGTAATCATTTCCCAAAGTGTAAATACTACGTGTCCTCCATCTAAAGCAGGTATTGGCAATAGGTTCATAAAACCTAACATGATAGATAAGAATGCTGTAATGTTCCAAAATGATTCTGCGCTCCATTCAGATGGAAAAATACTTCCAATAGAAATAAAACCACCTAAACCTTTATAAGCTCCCGTACTAGGATTAAATATTTTCTTTAACTGTTTGATATAATCTGTTAGTGTTTTTACTGATTTGTTCCATCCGGCAGGAATTGCTTCAGCCAAAGAATATTCAATTTCAGCAAGATTGTAATAACCTAGTTTTGCTAAATCTTTAGCTGGTAATAAACCAAAACCAACACCTAGCTTTCCATTATCTGTAACTTTTACCGCAACATCTTTTGTTTCAGAACCTCTTTTTATGGTTACAAAAATATCTTGATTTTTAAATTTATTTAATTCAACCTGTGCTTCATCAAAGTATTTTATTGGATTCCCGTTAATCGAAACAACTATATCTTTAGCTTGTAAATCAACATTTAAGTTAGGAGAATCCTCAGAAATACTAGTAATCGTAAAGGGGTATCTTGGTAGTAAAATTGCACCAGCATCTTTACTTCTATCTACTAATTGAGAAATAAAATCTTCAGGTATTTCTTTGTCGATAACAACTCCGTTTCTTTCTATTTCAAAATTATTACCATTGACAAACCCTATTGTTAACTCAGAAAATTTTTTGATTTTCTCTCCGTCAATAGATAGGATTTTATCACCAGTTTCTAGACCAAGATTGATCGCTAAGGTATCTTGTACCCAAACACCGTCTTTTACATTTTCGTTGGGTAAATATTTTTCTCCATACGCATACATTAACATAATGTAGATGAAAATACCTAGAATAAAGTTTACGAAAACTCCACCTAACATTATGATAAGACGCTGCCATGCTGGTTTAGAACGAAATTCCCACGGTTTTGGAGGTAAAGCCATTTGCTCGGTATCCATACTTTCATCTATCATTCCAGCTATCTTTACATACCCTCCTAAAGGAATCCATCCAATGCCGTAAACAGTGTCTCCAATTTTTTTCTTAAAAATTGAAAATTTATAATCAAAAAATAAGTAGAACTTTTCTACTTTAGTTTTAAATAATTTTGCGGGTATAAAGTGCCCTAATTCGTGCAATACAATCAGTAGAGATAAACTTAAGATAAATTGCGATACTTTTATTAATATTTCCATTTAGCGTAAAATCATATTTAAAATGGTGGCAAATGTACGTTTTTATAAAGAGTATAAAAAGGGCTTATAGAACTTGGCTTTTATTTTAACAAAGAATTTAGAAAGTATTTGTTTTTGTTTGTTTTTCTGTAGGATTTTTAAGTCGTAAATTTGTACATATATAAAATGTTTGATGGAGTTAAAATTCTTTAAAAAATATTTATCGGTACTTATCTTTTTTTTAGTGTTTTCTGCTGTTGTACTCACTATATTTTATAATTTATTAAAAGTTGATAATCGCCTTAAGATCTATAATCCTGTGGATGTAAATCCAAGATTGGTTGATGATAGTATGTTGCATATTCAAAAAAATCACAAGATTGGAAATTTTAAATTGATTAACCAAAATGGTAAAACCATCACCAATGATGACTATCGAGATAAAATTTATATAGCAGATTTTTTCTTTACACGTTGCCAAACAATTTGTATTGCAATGGCTTATAATATGAGTGAGTTACAAGCCTATTACAAAAATGATAATGATATTCTATTTTTATCACATTCTGTAACACCTGTCATAGATAGTGTTTCGGTTTTAAAAGAGTATGCAGAGAAGAAAGGGGTTATTAACGGAAAATGGAATGTAACTACTGGGCCGAAAAAACACATATACAACTTGGCTAGAAAAAGCTATTTTGCTGTTTTAGATGAAGGCAATGGAGATGAAAACGATTTTATTCATACAGAACAATTTGTATTGATAGACAAAGACAGGCGTATTCGTGGTTATTACGATGGTACAGAAAAAAATGACATGAAAAAACTTAAAGAAGATATTGTTTTATTAAAAGAAGAATATGCTACTCAATAACAAGTTTAGAATTATTCTAAATTCTTATATTTGTCAACCAAATAAAATTTATTGAGAACAATAGCTACGTTGCATTTAGGAGAGTTAGGATACGTTTCTGAGGAATCTTTAGACGCTATTCCTTTAAAGTTACTGGAAATGGGTTGTTTGCCAGGTGCAGAGGTTCAATTAGTTCAAGTTGCACCTTTAAAAGATCCTTTGTATATATGCGTTAATGGAAGTCACTTAGCAATTAGAAAAGAAACTGCAGCTAAAATTATAATCCTAAAAAGCGAATCTTAATGTCTAAAAGTGATATAAAAGTTGCTTTAATAGGGAATCCTAATACGGGGAAAACTTCACTTTTTAATCAACTTACTGGTTTAAGCCAAAAAGTAGGAAATTACCCCGGAATTACTGTCGATAAAAAAGAAGGTATAAGTAAATTGTCTTTAACAAGGAATGCAGTTATTACAGACTTACCTGGCACTTATAGCATAAACCCGACCTCTTTAGACGAAAGTATTGTTTTAAAAACGTTATTTACAAAAAACACTAAAGAATCTCCTGATGTTATTTTGGTGGTTGCAGATGTGGAGAATCTAAAAAGAAACTTACTGCTTTTTTCTCAAATTAAAGACTTGGAAATTCCAACTGTTTTGGCCATCAATATGATTGATCAAATGGGGAAAAAAGGAATTACTGTTGATTTATCTTTGTTAAAGAGAGAATTAAACACAGAAGTAATTTTAATAAGTGCCAGAAAAAACGAAGGAATAGATGATGTAAAATCTGCAATTATTCGTTGTCATGTTGCAGCAAAAGCGTCGCCTTTATGTGGTATTAATCATAAGATTGATCCCGATTATTTTACAAAATTAAAAGAAATTAGTCCTAATTATTCATTGTATCAATTATGGTTAATGTTAACGCAGAACAATTATCCAGAACAAGTTACTAAAGAAGAGAGAGAAAAATTATTAGCTTACAGAAATGATATCTCCAAAATTAATAAGTATCAGCATAAAGAAACTATTTATCGTTATCAACAAATTAATGAAATTTTAAAAAACACTTATAGTTTAGATAAAAGTAAAGCAACAGATTTGCGTTCTAAATTAGACAGTATTTTTACACATAAAGTATTTGGTTATTTGTTTTTCTTTTTTTTATTGTTAGTTATTTTTCAATCAATATTTGATTGGGCAACACTGCCTATGGATTTGATTGATGGTACTTTTGCTCAAGTCGCACATTTTACTCGAGATAATTTACCAACAGGAGTTCTTTCCGATTTATTAGTAGATGGAATTATACCAGGTATTGGAGGCGTTTTAATTTTTATACCACAAATTGCAATTCTATTTCTATTTATCGCAATTTTAGAGGAGACGGGTTATATGAGTCGTGTTGTTTTTTTAATGGATAAAATTATGCGACGTTTTGGAATGAATGGAAAAGGTGTAATTCCTTTAATTTCAGGAACAGCTTGTGCGATTCCTGCAATTATGGCTACAAGAACTATTTCGAGTTGGAGAGAGCGTTTAATTACTATTCTGGTAGTTCCGTTTACAACATGTTCTGCACGCTTGCCTGTTTATGCAATTTTAATTTCACTAATTATTCCAGATAAAAAAATATTAGGTTTTTTGAATTTACAGGGTTTAGTTTTATTGTCATTATATGCTTTGGGTTTTATAACAGCAATATTAGCAGCATATATTTTAGATAAAACATTAAAAATAAAATCAAAATCATTTTTTGTGATAGAGATGCCAAATTATAAATTACCATCAATAAAAAATGTATTTTTTGAAGTTTTAGAAAAAACAAAATCTTTTGTTTTAGGAGCTGGAAAAATTATTTTGGCTTTGTCTATTGTTCTATGGTTTTTAGCTTCAAATGGGCCTTCCTCTTTTAATAATGCGCAGAAAAATACTATTAATAATTTTGCAAGTCAAAATTTATCAGGTGAGGAGTTGCAGCAAAAAATAGCATCTTTTAAGTTAGAGAATTCATATATCGGAATTTTGGGAAAAACAATAGAGCCAATAATCAGACCTCTGGGTTATGATTGGAAAATTGGAATAGCTCTGATAACATCTTTAGCGGCAAGAGAGGTATTTGTTGGAACCTTAGCTACAATTTACAGTGTAGGTGCGGATGATGAAAATACTTCTACCATTAAAGAGAAGATGAGGTCAGAAGTTAATCAAGATACTGGTAAGAAAAGATTTAATTTTCCAGTTGGGATGTCATTAATGGTTTTTTATGCTTTTGCTATGCAATGTCTGGCAACCTTAGCTATAGTAAAACGAGAAACAAAAACATGGAAGTGGCCCTTAATTCAGTTATTTGGTATGGGTTTATTGGCTTATCTTTCTGCATTTTTAACCTATCAAATTTTAAGTTAATGCAAGAAATTATATCCTATATATTAGTTGTTTTAGCGGTACTTTTTTTAGTGAAGAAATATATTTTTCCCTCTAAAAAGAATAGTACATGCAAATTAGGTTGTGGTTGTAAATAAATTAAAAAGTACTTCTCTTACTAGTTTTAATTATTTATACAAGTTGCTCGTTGTTTTAAATTTATCTGAGAATAACGAAAGTCTAAATTAATAGTTTTATGAGTCCTTTTGTTTCTTTAACATAAAATTAGTAAGGTCATGTTAATTTGGTCTCTATTTTTGTAATCCGATTTTTAATTTGCAATATAAATCAGTAAACATGAAAAATTCAATCGTATCATTTACAGTTTTTGTAATAACAATTGTGGCGACAGCAGATTCTTTTTCTCAAAAATTTTCAAGATTAGATGTGAGTCCTTTAGACGCCTCTTATTATCCAAATAGTTGGAAAAATTCGGATAAATTGGTTAAAGTAATTTACAGCAGACCTCAATTGAAAGGGAGATCATTATCTTCTTTAGCTGTTGCGGATTCAAGTAGAGGTGTTTGGCGCACTGGTGCTAATGAGGCATCAGAAGTTACTTTTTTTAAAGATGTTCTTTTTGCGGGGGAAAAAGTTAAAGCCGGAACTTACACTTTATTTACGGTTCCCGCGGAAAAGGAATGGACTTTAATTCTGAGCTCTGCCAGAAATGTTTGGGGACATTATTCTTATGATAAAAGTAATGATATTATTAGGGTTTTAGCTAAAGTGTCTAAATCTGATAAAACTATTGAAGTTTTTTCAATTGCTTTCGATAAGAATAAAGAAGAATGTGTTACTATGCACATGGGGTGGGAAAATACTATAGTTTCTGTTTCTGTTCAAGAAATTATCAATTAGTTATTTACCGAGCGGCACAGCTATGATTCCAGAAAATTTTTCTTGAAACTTTATTAAATATTTATCAGCTTCTAGTTTGGTTTTGTAATTTCCTACTTGCACCTTCCATTCCGGGGCATTATAAACTAATTTTGATAAGTTATCGGGAAACTCAACATCGAAACGAGCTTTTATTTTTTTTGCTTTTTGTTCATTTCCATTATAAAGTTGAATGCTATATCCAAACCCATAAATATCGTTAAAGCTTCTTTTTTTTGAAATAATTTTCTTAATTTCTTCTGATTTTTTTGTTGTGTTTTGAGAATACCCGTTGAAGCCTGATATTAGTAAAACAATCAAAAATAAAAGTGACCTATACATACATTTCATTGTCTGAAAATTTTTTAACAAAAATAGCTACAAGTTCAGTAATAAATTAGGTAAATATTCTATTTAGAATAATTATAAATTATAATTTAACGCTCCTTTCGCTTTTCAAGATTTAAGAAGAAGTAGTATTTTTGCTGAACCAAAAAAAATGACTTTTATCATTTTATATTAGATAGTTTTAAAGAAAATTTAAATATGAAAAGTGTAAGATTACACAATAGGCTAGCCACATTACTTTTAAAGAGTTTTACAGTCCTTCTGTTTTTTGCTTTTAGCTTATCCTCTTTTTCACAAGATGTGGACGAAGCACGTCAAAAAGAAGGAAAAAAATTATTTAAATCTTTATGTGCTTCTTGTCATAAGTTGGACAGAAAATTAATTGGGCCTGCTCTCGTTGGTATTGAGGAAAGAAGGGAGAATGATTGGCTGAAAGCTTGGATTAAGAACAATGCAGAGTTGAGGGCTTCAGGTGATGCTGATGCGATCGCAATTTTTGAAGAGTATAATGGTTCTAACATGACTGCTTTTCCTCAATTATCAGATAAAAATGTTGATGATATTCTATACTACACAACTGTGGGTGAGATCAAAAAAAAGGTTGTTGTAGCTGATGCAGATGTTCAAACCTCTTCTGGCTCAAATGGTCCCAGTTGGTTAATTTATTTTTTAGCTGCTGCTATAGTAGTTGCTTTTTTAATGATCGCTAGCTTGTTAAAGCAGGTAAATGAGTTAAAGGGTAACGTGTCGAAAAGAAAAAGAGAGGGTGCTAATCTTAAAAGAGATTTACATGAGCTTTGGGAGGGTTTAAAAAAGAATACTTTTTTAAAAGTGCTTTCCACAATATTTTTATTGTTAATTGGAGCTTATGTCTTTTTTGGGACTTTATTTAAGGTTGGTGTAGATGAGGGTTATCAGCCAATTCAACCGATTGTTTTTTCCCATAAAATTCATGCTGGAGACAATAAGATTGATTGTCAATATTGTCACTCATCAGCAAAGCATAGTAAACACTCAGGAATTCCTTCTGTGAATGTCTGTATGAACTGTCACAAAAGTATTGCGGAAGTTGCAGAAAACACCGTTGTGGAATTAGAAGATGGCGTTGTTCTTGGTAAGGCGCAATTAGATTTAGAAATTGCGAAAGTATACAAAGCCGCGGGTTGGGATCCGGAAAACTTAGAGTATACTGGGGTTGAGAAACCAATCAAATGGGTTCGTATTCATAACCTACCTGATTTCGTATATTTTAATCATTCACAACACGTAACGGTGCAAGGGGTGAAGTGTCAAAAATGTCATGGTCCTGTAGAAGAAATGGAAGAGATGTATCAACATTCACCACTAACAATGGGTTGGTGTATTGATTGTCATAGAGAAACAAAAGTAGATTTAAAAGGAAACGAATATTACGCTAAAATTCACGAACAATTGGCAAAGAAATATGGTGTAGAAAAAGTTACTGCTGCGCAGTTGGGCGGAATCGAGTGTGGTAAGTGTCACTATTAACTGGAGTATAGGTTTAATAGATGAAAAATTTTAAAGTTTATTATTGAATTTTAAAATTAAAGTTTAAGGAATTAAGAATTAAAAATTAAAAGATTAAAAAGAGTTTTTGTTTTCAATAATAAACTCTTTCAATCACTAAATAAAAACTATAAATGGCTTCAAACAAAAAATACTGGCAAAGTGTTGAGGGACTTAAAGATAGTTCTATTGTTGAAACGTTGAGTAAAAATGAATTTGTGGCGGATATTCCTACAGATGATTTTTTAGGTGATAAAGAGACGTTAGAGAATTCTTCTACGTCACGTAGAGATTTCTTAAAATATGTTGGTTTTACAACTGCCGCTGCTTCTTTAGCTGCTTGTGAAGGTCCTGTAGTGAAATCTATTCCATACGTAGTAAAGCCAGATGATACCATAGCAGGTGTTGCAGATTGGTACGCAACGTCCATTGCTGATGGTTACGATTTTGCAAATGTTTTAGTAAAAACCCGTGAAGGACGTCCTATTTTAGTAGTGCCAAATAAAGAGTCAGAATCTGATATCAATGGTAGGGTTGTGGCGTCTATTTTGTCTTTGTATGATGAAAAACTTCGTCTAAAAGAGCCAACCAAAGGTGGCAATACCATTTCTTGGGCTGATGCAGATGCGGAAATTGGTGCAAAATTAAATGAATTAAAACTTGCTAATAAGCCTGTTGTTTTGTTAACGGGTACTATGGCAAGTCCTTCTACGGATAAAGTTATTAAGGAGTTTATTGCGGCATATCCAAATGTAAAACACGTTGTTTATGACGCTGTCTCAGAGTCAGGTGCTGCAGAAGCAATGTTGGCAATGCACGGTAAACGTGCGCTACCAAACTATCATTTAGATAAAGCAGAAACTATTGTTTCTTTTGGTGCAGATTTTCTTGGAGACTTCCATGGAGGCTTTGAAAAAAAATACATACAGGGTAGAAAACCGGAGTCAGGTAAGATGTCTTACCATGTTCAGTTTGAAAGCAATATGTCATTAACAGGTGCTAATTCTGATAAAAGGGTTGTTTTAAAGCCGTCTGATCAAGTTTTTGCCTTGTTGAATTTATACAACGTACTTACAGACTCAAATCTTCCTTCTAAGTCTACTCCGGTAGATGCAGCAGTAAAAGAGGTTGCTCATAATCTTAAAAAATCAGGTTCAAAAGGGGTTGTTCTTACAGGCTTGAATGATAAAAATGCACAGTTAGTTGCATTAGAAATAAATAAAGTATTAAGTAGTGAAATAATTGACACAAGCAATACATTAAATATCCGACAAGGAAATGATGCAGAAGTTGCTCAATTAATTTCAGAAATGAAATCTGGTAAAATAGCCGGTTTAATTTCTTACAATGTAGATCCAGTTTACTCTTTGCCAAATTCAACAGAGTTTATTGATGGATTAAACAAATTAGAGATTTCTGTCGCATTATCATTAGAAAATAATGAAACAACAAATCTGTCAAATTTTTCATTACCAACTCCACACTATCTAGAGTCGTGGGGAGATACACGGTTTGATGCATCTTTATATGGTTTAATGCAACCAACAATCCAACCATTATTTAATACGCGTCAAATTCAAGATGTATTGTTAAAGTGGTCTGGTAGTTCAGTTTCTTATTATGACTATCTAAAAGAATTTGCATCAACAAATGTTTTAGAAGGCACTTCGTGGAATACAGCTTTGCATAATGGTTTTTATAAAATAGAACCTTTAAAGCTTTCTGAAGCCTCAGTTTCAAAAGTTGTAATTGCTGATGTTGCCTCACAATTATTTAAGTCAACTAAAGCCTCTGCTTTTGAATTAAATTTATATACAAGCACCGGTCTAGGAGATGGTAAACAGGCAAACAATCCTTGGTTGCAAGAGTTTCCAGATCCAATCACAAGAGCTTCTTGGGATAATTACTTAACCATGTCTATATCTGATGCTAGTGAGTTAGGTTTTGAGAACCCTGTTAAAGATAACGGAGCTATAGATGGTAACTACGCAAATGTTACGGTTAATGGTGTTACGGTTAAAAATATACCTGTATTAATTCAGCCAGGGCAAGCTAAGGGATCTTTTGGTTTGGCATTGGGTTATGGTCGGGAGTTTGGTTTAAAAGAAGAAATGCAAGTTGGTGTAAATGCATATCCATTATACAATAATGGAAAAAATATACAATATAACGTAGCGATAGAAAAAGTATCTGGCACTCATAAATTTGCTTGTACTCAGGTACAAAAAACAATTGCAGGGCGTCATGATATCTTAAAAGTTGCATCCTTAAAAGAATACAAGACTGTAGCTCCGAAAGATCATGATCATGGTTGGAATAAACCAGCACATGTTTCTTATGATCATCAAGAGGTTGAGGCAAAAACCATTGATTTATGGGGAGAACACAATAGAGAAATTGGTCATCATTTTAATTTATCTATAGATTTAACTTCTTGTACAGGTTGTGGAGCTTGTGTTATCGCTTGTCATGCGGAAAACAATGTTCCAGTTGTTGGTAAAAAGGAGGTGAGAGTGGGTAGAGATATGCACTGGTTGCGTATTGATAGATATTATTCTTCCGAAATTGCAACTCGAGAGGAAGCTAAGGCACAAGGACTAAGTGGAGGTGATTTATATAAAGCTATAGAAACGGAAGCAGAAAATCCTGAAGTTACCTTTCAACCAATGATGTGTCAGCACTGTAATCATGCTCCTTGTGAGACAGTTTGTCCAGTTGCAGCAACCACTCATGGTCGCCAGGGTCAAAATCAAATGACTTATAACCGATGTGTGGGAACAAGATATTGTGCAAACAACTGTCCTTACCGAGTTCGTCGTTTTAACTGGTTTAATTATGCAAATAATAACGAATTCGACTTTAATATGAACAACGAATATGGTAAAATGGTTTTAAACCCAGATGTTGTAGTTCGTTCTAGAGGAGTTATGGAAAAATGTTCTTTCTGTATTCAATCCACACAAGCAGTAATTTTAAAGGCAAAAAAAGAAGGTCGATCTGTTGAGAATGATGAGTTTAATGATGCCTGTGCATGTGCAGCAGCTTGTTCATCTGGAGCGATGGTATTTGGTGATATTAATAATGAAGAAGATCCAGTAACTAAATTGGTAAAAGATAAAAGAGCTTACGGCGTTTTAGATTATTTACAAACTAAACCAAACGTAATCTATCAAGTTAAAATTAAGAATACAAACGAAGCTTAAAATAGTGGAAAAGAGTGAGTTTTTTAACTCAGCTTTGAAACTAATAAAGTATAAAACTAAGTAAAAAAAGTATGTCTCATTACGAAGCACCCATAAGGGAACCTTTAGTATTAGGTGATAAAAGTTACCACGATATTACTGAAGACATTGCAAAACCTATAGAGGGCACTGCAAATAAAAATTGGCACATCGCATTTTATATTTCTCTAGCAGCAATGCTTTGGGGATTCGGATGTATATTTTACACTGTAGGAACAGGTATTGGAGTTTGGGGGTTAAACAAGAACATTGGATGGGCTTGGGATATTACAAACTTTGTATGGTGGGTAGGTATTGGTCATGCGGGAACACTTATTTCTGCAGTACTATTATTATTCAGACAAAAATGGAGAATGGCAATTAACCGTTCTGCTGAGGCGATGACAATTTTTGCTGTTTTTCAAGCAGGATTGTTCCCTATAATCCACATGGGAAGACCATGGAATGGTTATTGGGTCTTGCCATTGCCGAATCAATTTGGTTCGTTGTGGGTAAACTTTAACTCCCCATTATTATGGGACGTTTTTGCAATATCAACGTATTTGTCTGTATCATTAGTTTTTTGGTGGACAGGTTTATTACCAGACTTTGCAATGATTAGAGATAGAGCGGTAAAGCCTTTTCAAAAGAAAATTTACGCTTTATTATCATTTGGTTGGTCAGGTAGAGCTAAAGATTGGCAACGTTTTGAAGAAGTTTCTTTGGTACTCGCAGGTTTAGCAACACCATTAGTACTTTCAGTACATACAATTGTATCAATGGATTTTGCTACTTCAATTAACCCAGGTTGGCACTCAACAATTTTCCCTCCTTACTTTGTGGCTGGAGCAATTTTCTCAGGATTTGCAATGGTACAGACTTTATTAGGTATTATGAGAAAAGTGACCAATTTAGAGGATTATATTACACGGATGCACATTGAATATATGAATATCGTAATTATCTTAACTGGTGGTATTGTAGCTGTAGCTTATGCGACAGAGTTCTTTATCGCTTGGTATACAGGTTCACCTTACGAAAACTATACATATTTATCTGTAGGTGCGGCGACAGGACCTTATGCTTGGGCTTTTTGGTCTCTAATAATATTTAATATTATTACACCTCAATTATTATGGTTTAAAAAGATTAGAAGAAGTTTTATTTGGACGTTTATTATCTCAATTGCCATTAATATAGGTATGTGGTTTGAGCGTTTTGATATTATTGCAATTGTATTAAGTAAAGGTCATTTACCTTCTACTTGGTGGCGTTTTGAACCTACGTTTGTAGATGTTGGTATTTTTGTTGGTACAATAGGATTCTTTTTTGTGTTATTCCTATTATATGCTAGAACATTTCCTGTTATCGCGCAAGCGGAGGTAAAAACTATTTTAAAATCTTCTGGTGAATTTTATAAGAAGAGAAGAAATCAAGGTATACCAACTAAACCGGCTATCAATGTAGCAGGTGAATCTGATAAATCTAATAAAGAATAATTATGGAATCATCAAAAGTTATTCACGCATTTTATAATGATGACGAAGTTTTAGTGGATGCAGTAAAAGCTGTTAAAGCAGAGCATCTGCACATAGAGGAAGTATTTTGTCCTTTTCCGGTACACGGTTTAGATAAAGCAATGGGATTAGCACCAACAAGATTGGCAATTACTGCATTTTTGTACGGAGTTACAGGATTAAGTTTTGCTATTTGGATGACTAATTACATGATGATTCAAGACTGGCCTCAGGATATTGGAGGTAAACCAAATTTTAGTTGGTTTACAAATATGCCTGCATTTGTACCTATCATGTTTGAATTGACAGTGTTTTTTGCGGCTCACTTAATGGTAATCACTTTTTATATGAGAAGTAGATTATGGCCATTTAAGGGAGCTGAAAATCCAGATCCAAGAACTACTGATGACCATTTCCTTATGGAAATACCTGTGCACAATAATGAAGCAGAAATTACGGCGTTATTATCAAAAACAGGAGCAGTAGAAATTAATGTAGTAGATAAGCACTAATATATATAATGAAGAATTTTAAATTAATTATCGCTATACTAACTCTTACAAGTATCGTTTCTTGTAATGATAAACGTACGCCACAATTGCAGTACATGCCAGATATGTACGAGTCTGTAGCTTACAACACCGACGGAGAAAACGGGTTAAATGGAAATCCGGTAAACATGAAGCCTGTTGCGGGGACTATTCCAAGAGGCGGCCATCCTGCTTACGATATTTTAGATACAAATGAGGGTTACGAGAAGGCAAAATCAGAATTGAAAAATCCATTGGATACGTCTGAAAAGAATTTAGAAAATGGAAAAAAGATGTACACGATTTACTGTACCTCTTGTCATGGAAAAAAAGGTGATGGAAATGGTTATTTATCTCAAGCAGATAAATTTTCGGGAATCCCTAATTATAAAGATAGAGAAATTACAGAGGGTAGTATCTATCATGTTTTAATGCATGGTAAAAACTTGATGGGTTCTCATTCATCTCAACTAACATATAAAGAACGTTGGCAAGTTGTTCAGTATGTAGAAGTTTTACGTGCAGATTTATTAAAATAAGTACAAAAAGAAAGAATACGAAAAGATATGTATCAATTCTCAGGTAAATTAAAAACACTCTCAATAGCACTAATTATATTAGGAGCGTTGGGTATTGCATACGGCTTTTATTCAGCGCCTAAAACAGTTGAAGAAGCTAAAGAAATCATTGCACACCAATCATCTCACGGAGATTCTCATGACACCTTAAATAGCGAAGTTACTTTGGATAATCATGCGCATGACGAACACCATGATGCAGCTCATGACGAACATGTATTTCATCAATTACAAAACAAACCTTGGTCAGCACTATATGTATCCCTATTTTTCTTTTTAGGAGTAACACTATTAGTTTTGGCGTTTTACGCTATTCAAAGAGTAGCACAAGCAGGTTGGTCAATAGTTTTATTCAGAGTTATGGAGGCGATAACAGCTAATTTATTGCCAACATCAATTATAATGCTACTAGTTGTTATTTCAGCTGTGATGCATTGGAATCATATGTTTCCATGGATGGCTGAAGGTACTTTTACAGTAGGTCATGAAAATTATGATGCCATTGTAGATGGTAAATCTTGGTGGATGAATGTCCCAGGGTGGGCTATTAGAAGTGTATTCTATTTAGCAATATGGAATGCCTACAGATGGTTTATTCGTAAAAATTCTATAAAAGAAGATACAATAAATGACGGCGGAAAAACCTATAAGTTAAACTATAACGTTTCTGTTGGTTTTCTTTTCTTATTTATGATTTCAGAATCGATGATGGCTTGGGATTGGATAATGGGATTAGATCCACATTGGTTTTCTACCTTATTTGCATGGTATGTTTTAGCAAGTCTTTTGGTGAGTGCATTAACCGTAATTGCTTTTGTAACTATTTACTTGCGTTCAAAAGGAGCTTTACCATCTGTAAATGATAGTCATATTCATGATTTAGCAAAATTTATGTTTGGCTTCTCAGTATTTTGGACTTATTTATGGTTTTCTCAATTTATGTTAATCTGGTATGCAGATATTCCTGAGGAGACTACTTATTTCGTCGCCAGATTTAATGAGTATAAATTACCATTTTTAGCAATGGTTGGTATGAATTTTGTATTTCCTATATTATTACTTTTAAATAGTGATTTTAAAAGTATTCCTTGGTTCGTTGTTATTGGAGGTATAGTAATTCTTTTTGGACACTATATTGACGTTTTTGTGATGATAATGCCAGCAACTGTAGGAGCACAATGGTCATTTGGTATTGCTGAATTAGGTTCATTATTATTCTTTTTAGGAATCTTTATTTATACTACATTTACTTCATTTTCTAAAGCAAACCCTATACCAAGAGCAAATCCATTCCTTGGAGAAAGTGAACACTTCCATTATTATAATATTGAACACAGAGGTGAAGGTTCAGATGATCATTAATAAATAATTTTAATTAAAATAATTAAGACGAGATAAATATGTTAGCTCTATTTTATATTTTTATAGCTGTCGCAATCGCTGTGAGTTTCTGGCAAATAACCAGAATAATGGACTTAAGAAGCGTAATCGCTGATGATAAAGACAATGCTAAGCAAGGTAAAAATGCCATTTATTTCATGGTATTTTTATATGCAATGATGGTTTATTGCCTGATTTTCATGAACGTAATAATGTTGCCAGAATCTGCCTCTATTGAAGGAGAACATGATGATAATCTTTTTAGTATTACTTTTTGGTTAATAGGAATTGTACAATTTATTATGCAATTTTTAATTTTCTATTTCACTTTTAAATATAAAGGTGAGGAAACTAGGAAAGCAAAATTTTATTCAGATAGTCATAAATTGGAAGCTATTTGGACAATCTCGCCTGCAATAGTTTTAGTAGTTTTGATTGGCTATGGATTATGGCAATGGAATAACGTAATGGATTTATCTGATAATAAAGATGCTTTAGTGATAGAAGTATACTCTCAACAATTTAGATGGGATGCTCGTTACGCAGGGGAGGATAATACGTTAGGTTTAGGAAACGTAAACTACATTAAAGGAATTAACACTATGGGTGTTGATATGAGTGATAAAAATTCTCAAGACGACAAACAAGTAACTGAATTGTATTTGCCTAAAGGTAGAAAAATTCATTTTAAGTTTCGTTCTCAAGATGTTTTGCATTCAGCTTACATGCCGCACTTTAGGGCACAAATGAATTGTGTACCAGGAATGGTTACCGAGTTTGGTTTTACACCTAAGTATACAACTGAAGAAATGAGACTGAAGCCTGAAGTTGTGGATAAAACTGCAGGAATAAATAAAATTAGAAGAGCTAAAGGTGAAGACCCTTATATTTTCGACTTTTTATTGCTCTGTAATAAAATTTGCGGGGCATCTCATTACAATATGCAAATGAAAATTACGGTTGTCGAGCAGGACGAGTATGATAAATGGATTGCAGAACAACCAACATTGTCGTCAGTTATTAAATAATTATTATTAAAAGATACTACAAATCAAAAAGATTATGTCAGAACATCATCATAAAGAAACATTTGTAACTAAATATATTTTTAGTCAAGATCACAAAATGATAGCCAAGCAGTTTCTTGTAACAGGAATGTTTATGGGGATTATTGGTGTATTAATGTCTATGTTATTTCGTATGCAAATTGCGTGGCCAGAGAAATCCTTTTCAATCGTTGAGGCGTTTTTAGGACATCACCAGACAGATGGAATAATGGATCCAGATATCTATTTAGCATTGGTAACCATACATGGTACCATAATGGTATTTTTTGTTTTAACCGCAGGTTTAAGTGGTACATTCTCAAATTTATTAATACCCTTACAAATTGGTGCCAGAGATATGGCTTCTGGTTTCCTAAATATGGTTTCGTACTGGTTGTTCTTTATCTCTAGTGTAGTAATGGTTATCTCACTATTTGTTGAAGCTGGGCCTGCTTCTGCTGGATGGACAATTTATCCTCCTTTAAGTGCATTGCCACAAGCAATACCGGGTTCTGGAACAGGTATGACTTTATGGTTGGTCTCTATGGCAATATTTATAGCTTCTTCTTTAATAGGATCATTAAATTATATTGTTACTGTATTAAATCTAAGAACAAAGGGAATGAAAATGACAAGATTGCCATTAACTATTTGGGCTTTTTTTATTACAGCAATTATTGGTGTAGTTTCTTTTCCAGTTTTATTATCAGCAGCATTATTATTACTTTTTGATAGAAGTTTTGGTACCTCATTTTATTTATCAGATATATTTATTTCTGGAGAGGTTTTGCATTATCAAGGTGGTTCACCTGTATTATTTGAGCATTTATTTTGGTTTTTAGGTCACCCAGAAGTTTATATTGTATTAATACCAGCATTAGGTCTTACTTCAGAAGTTATTTCTACAAACGCAAGAAAACCAATTTTTGGATATAGAGCAATGATCGGTTCTATCATAGCAATTGCATTTTTGTCAACAATTGTATGGGGCCATCATATGTTTATTTCAGGTATGAATCCTTTCTTAGGTTCAGTATTTACGTTTACAACATTATTAATTGCAATTCCTTCGGCTGTAAAAGCATTTAATTATGTTACCACATTGTGGAAAGGAAATTTACAACTAAACCCAGCAATGTTATTTTCTATTGGATTGGTTTCTACCTTCGTTACGGGAGGTTTAACGGGATTGGTTTTAGGAGATTCAGCGTTAGATATTAATATACATGATACTTACTTCGTGGTAGCGCATTTTCATTTAGTAATGGGTGTTTCTGCAATATTTGGTATGTATGCGGGGGTTTATCACTGGTTTCCTAAGATGTATGGTAGAATGATGAATAAGACATTAGGTTATTGGCACTTTTGGGTCAGTATAATTTGTGCTTACGGAGTATTTTGGCCAATGCACTTTATTGGTTTAGCAGGTTTACCAAGACGATACTACACTAATACTAATTTTCCAATGTTTGATGATTTATCTGACATTAATGTCGTTATTACTGTGTTTGCTTTAATTGGTGGTTTAGGTCAATTATTTTTTATAGCAAATTTCTTTATTTCTATGTATAGAGGTGAAAAAGCAACGCAAAATCCTTGGAGAGGTAATACACTAGAGTGGACAACACCAGTAGAGCACATTCACGGTAATTGGCCAGGAAAGCTTCCTGAAGTTCATAGATGGGCATATGATTATAGTAAACGTACAGATTCTAAAGATGATGATAGTGATTATTTACATGGTCAAGATTTTGTCTTACAAACTACACCTTTATTAGATGGTGAAGAAGAATCATAAATAAATATTTTATTTCGATAAAGCCTTTCCATTTCGGAGAGGCTTTTCTTTTTGAATATACCTTTAAAATATATTGTTTTTTTATTCCTAGATGTTCTTAGTATTATTCATTATTTAAAATCGAAGATTTTATAATTGAAATAAACAACATAATTTGATATAACATTTTTTCTCCTATTTCATAATTTATTAAAATTTATAGTTTATTGTATAAATTTAGAAGTTAGATTGATTGAATTATGTTAAAATAGTTTTCTACAAATTGTTTTGTGCATCAAAACATAAAAACTGTTATTGAAAATCATTTATCTTTGTGTTTATGAACGAAAACTTAAATCCTGAAAATGATAATCTTTCAAATGAAGATTTAGACGTAGAAAAAAAATTACGCCCACTTTCTTTTGATGATTTTACAGGTCAAGATCAGGCAATTGATAATTTAAAGATTTTTGTTGAAGCTGCAAATCAAAGAGAAGAAGCTTTAGATCATACACTTTTTCATGGACCTCCAGGTTTAGGAAAAACTACTCTTGCTCATATTTTAGCAAACGAATTACAAGTCGGCATAAAAGTTACATCTGGTCCTGTTTTAGATAAACCAGGAGATTTAGCCGGATTATTAACGAATCTTGATGAGCGTGATGTTTTATTCATCGATGAAATTCACAGGCTAAGTCCTATTGTAGAGGAGTATTTATATTCTGCAATGGAAGATTATAAAATAGATATTATGATAGAATCTGGCCCAAATGCCAGAACCGTGCAAATAAATTTAGAGCCATTTACTCTAATTGGAGCAACAACTCGTTCAGGATTGTTAACAGCACCAATGAGAGCTCGTTTTGGAATTAGTAGTAGGTTGCATTATTACAAAACAGAGTTATTAACTACAATAATCCAAAGAAGTGCACATATTTTAGGAGTTCCTATCTCAATGGAGTCTGCAATAGAAATTGCTGGCAGAAGTCGAGGAACACCGAGAATTGCAAATGCTTTATTGAGACGTGTTCGTGATTTTGCACAAATCAAAGGTGATGGAATGATATCAATAGAAATTGCAAAATATGCATTAAAAGCATTGAATGTGGATGCACATGGTTTGGATGAAATGGATAATAAAATTCTTAAAACAATTATTGATAAATTTAAAGGTGGCCCAGTCGGTTTAAGTACTATAGCAACTGCTGTTTCTGAAAACACAGAAACTATTGAAGAAGTTTATGAGCCCTTCTTAATTCAACAAGGTTTTATCATGAGAACACCACGCGGAAGAGAAGTTACAGATTTAGCATATAATCATTTAGGAAGAATAAAAGGAAATAGCCAGGGAGAGTTATTTTAGATTGATAATTTTGTTAATGTGATTATTGTTTTAAGTGTCTCTCAAAGTAAAAAAATAAATTAGAATTGAAAACAAATAGAAGTAGTCTGTTAACCCTCAGATTTAGTCTATTCTCTGTGATTTGAGAAAATGAAAATTAAAAAATTTATACCAATTTTAGAATGGTTACCAAAATACAATTCGTCTCTTTTTAAAGACGATCTCGTTGCAGGTATTACTGTCGGTATCATTTTAATTCCACAAGGAATTGCATATGCTTTAATTGCAGGTTTGCCGCCCATATATGGATTATACTGTGCATTAGTTCCGCAAGTAATGTATGCAATTTTTGGATCGTCAAGACAAGTCGCAGTTGGTCCTGTTGCAATGGATTCACTTATTGTAGCAACAGGTGTTTCAACACTAGCTTTGGCAGGTTCAGATAGTTATATTTCTATTGCAATTTTGTTAGCTTTAATGGTTGGAGTAATTCAATTTTTTATGGGTATTTTTCGTTTAGGATTCATTGTGAATTTTCTTTCCAAACCTGTTATAACTGGCTTTACATCTGCAGTAGCATTAATTATTGGCTTTAATCAATTTCGTAATTTACTTGGAGTAGAATTTGTTCAGAGCGATCAATTACAGTTTGTCTTAGGAGATATTGGTGATCAGATTTTTGGCTTGAATGAACATACAACTGTTATTGGTTTAACTTCTATTGTTTTGATTATAATATTCAAAAAAATTAATAAAAAAATACCAAATGCATTAATTGTGGTGGTTTTAGGTATTTTAATAATGAAGTATTTTGGAGAGCAATTGAAAGGTGTTTCTATAGTAAAAGATATTCCTTCTGGTTTGCCTGTGTTTAGTGTTCCAGATTTTAATATAGATTTGTTAAGAGAATTATTTCCAATCGCATTTACTCTGGTAATGGTTGGTTATTTAGAAATTATTTCTATTGGTAAATCATTAGAGGCGAAACAAGATGAATATAGAATAATGCCAAATCAAGAGTTAATAGCACTAGGTTTGAGTAATATTGTAGGTTCGTTGTTTAAAGCTTTTCCTACCACTTCAAGTTTTTCACGTTCTGCAATTAATCAAGAAAGTGGTGCGAAAACAGGAATGGCTGCTTTAATTTCTGTTGTAATGGTTGTAATAACATTACTCTTTTTAACTCCCCTTTTTTATCATTTACCAAAAACCGTTTTAGCAGCAATAATTATTGTTGCAGTTTTTGGATTGGTAAATATTAAGGAAGCTGTTTTTTTGTGGAAAGCGAATCTTCTAGATTTCTGGCTGATGCTAGCAACATTTATAGGAACATTATTATTAGGGATTGAGTTTGGTATTATAGTTGGAGTTGGTCTTTCACTAATTGTTCTAATTTTTAGAACTTCTAGGCCTTATGTTGCCGAATTAGGAAAAGTGCCAAACTCAGATTTTTATAGAAATAGAGATCGTTTTGAAGAAGTTATTATTGAAGAAGATATTTTAATTTTTAGATTTGATGCACAAATTTTTTATGCAAATTCAAGTTATTTTAGAGACAAACTAGATGATATGGCTTTAATGAAAGGCGCTTCTTTAAAATTGATAGTTTTTGATGCTGAAAGTATAAATAGAGTAGATAGTACAGGAGTAGAAATGCTAAAAGAGCGCATTAAATTCTATAATAAAAAAGGCATAGTTATTTTATTTGCTGGTGTTAAAGGTCCCGTAAGAGATGATTTGTTTAAAAGTGGAATGTTATCTATAATAGATGTTAATCACTTTTTTATGCGAGCAAATGATGCCGTTAAATTCTATAAAACAGGAGATAGAGCACAACAAGAAAAATATGCTAAATATATTCATCAAGCATACCATTAAATAAAAGTAAAATTCATAGTAACTCATTGAAAACTTTGTTTTCAAAAGGTATTATATATATAAATTAGAATGATAATAGAACAAATTTACACAGGTTGTTTAGCACAAGGAGCTTATTATATAGAGAGTAATGGTGAGGTGGCTATTATAGATCCATTAAGAGAAGTACAAGATTATATTGAAAGAGCGGGTAAAAATAAAGCGAAGATTAAATATATTTTTGAAACCCATTTTCATGCGGATTTTGTGAGCGGACATGTTACTTTGGCAGAAAGAACAGGTGCAAAAATTGTTTATGGTCCAACAGCAAAGACTAATTTTGACTCAATTATCGCAGAAGATAATCAAGTTTTTAAATTAGGAGCGATTACAATTAAAGTATTACATACCCCCGGTCATACAATGGAAAGTTCTTGCTTTTTATTAAAAGATGAAAAGGGAAAAGATATTGCCCTTTTTAGCGGCGACACTTTATTTTTGGGAGATGTTGGTCGCCCAGATTTAGCGCAAAAAGGAAATCTTACAGTGAGAGATTTAGCTGGTTTTTTATATCAAAGTTTACGCAATAAGGTAATGACTCTAGGAGATGATGTTATTGTATATCCTGCGCATGGAGCAGGTTCTGCTTGTGGTAAAAATTTAAGTTCAGAAACAGTGGGTACAATTGGCAATCAAAAAGAAACCAATTATGCATTAAGATCAGATATGACTAAAGAAGAATTTGTTAAAGAAGTTACTGATGGTTTATTACCTCCTCCAGCTTACTTTCCTCTAAATGTAAAGTTAAACAAACAAGGATATAAAAATATAGACGACGTTATAGAAAACAGTGCAAAACCTTTGTCGATCGAAGCTTTTCAAACTCAAGCAAATGAAACGGATGCCTTAATTTTAGACGTTCGCCATCAATCAGAATTTATAAAAGGCTTTATACCACAATCTATTTTTATTGGTTTAGGTGGTACTTTTGCACCTTGGGTTGGCGCATTGATAAAAGATATTAAACAACCAATTTTGTTAGTAACTCCAAAAGGAGAAGAGGAGGATACAATTATACGCTTGTCTAGAGTTGGTTTCGATAATGTTTTAGGCTACCTAGACGGGAGTTTTGAAACATGGAAGAATGCTGATAAAGAAATAGATACTTTACAATCTGTATCTGCAGATGTATTAGAAGATAAAATTAAACAAAATGCATTTGTTTTTGATGTTAGAAAACCTGGAGAATTTGCAATCGAACATATTACAGTTGCACAAAGTACTCCATTAGATTTTTTAAATGAGCATATTTCTAAATTCCCTAAAAAAGCAGATTTTTATTTACAATGTGCCGGTGGATATCGCTCTGTTATTGCTGCATCAATATTAAAAGCAAGAGGTTTTCATAACGTAATTGATGTTGCAAAAGGATACTCTGCGGTTAGAAATACTAATATTGAAAGAACATACGCAGTTTGTCCATCAACTTTAAAATAGAAATATGAAATCATTAATTTTTATATTTCTTACAAGTTTACTTCTTATTAATTGTACAGAAGTGCAAGAGGTAAATACAATAACAACGGTAGAATTAAAAAAGTTGTTGTCTAAAGATAAAATACAATTAATTGATGTAAGAACCCAAAGAGAGGTTAAACAAGGATTTATAGAAACTGCTTTATTTATTGATTATTTTGATAAAAATTTTTTGATAAAAGTGAACCGTGCAGTGAATAAAAAAAGACCAGTTTATCTATATTGTAGATCGGGTAATAGAAGTGGTAAAGCGACAAAGATTTTGCTAGAAAATGGGTTTGAAGTTTATAATGTTATTGGTGGATATACTAAGTGGAAAAAAGAAAATAATAAATAATGAAAGCAGAAGTCCAAATAGAAAACTTAAAATGTGGTGGTTGTGCATCAACAATTAAAAAGGGAATATTAGCAATAGAAGGGGTAAGGGAAATAGATATTGATATCGAAAAATCAATTGTTTCAGTTACATTAGAAAATGATAATGTAGAAGAAATTAAATTAAAATTATCTAAATTAGGATATCCAGAAGTTGGTGATAAAAATACTGTTTTACACAAAGCTAAATCTTTTGTGAGTTGCGCTGTTGGTAGAATGGATTCTTAAACTTATTAATTTAAGTTTTTGTTCCCTTTAAATCCTCTTATCAATTAGAGAGAAACACGCCAATTTTAATACAATAGTATTATTATTAGAACTTAAATAAGTTATTTATGCTATATGAAGAAGTGTTTGTTCTTTTCTTAGAACAAGTAAAAGAAAGTCTAGAAAAAGGTGAGTTTGCGAAATTAACAATGGCAAAGACTATTGGTAAGCTAGAGTTGAAAAACATATTTCTAAGACCAGTTGCCTATAAAGACAATGTAAAGGTTTTATTAAAATATAGTTATAGACCTCGTGAGACAGAAGATGTAGAAAATGAACTTACTTTAGAGGAAGCATTTGATGTTTTAAAAGAACATCTTAGAAATCCTTTTTTGTCTGTGCTTTTATTTACCACAACAAAAGATATTACTTTCAAAATTAACAAAAAAGGAGCTGGTTCAATTACAGAGAATTCGCCAACATTTCACTATGTAACGGAAGCTCAAAATGATGCAAAATAATTCCTTTTTTGAGTCAAAAAGTCAAGATTTAAAACCTTCTCTGTAAACCCAAAAAAAAATCCCAAGCGTAAGCTTGAGATTTTTAATTTTTATTTATATCTAAATTTAATTTTTAAAACTTTAAAGTGACGCCAACTAAAAAGTTTCTAGTTGCTTGTGGATAAAAATAAACATAACCGCTACCATAATCTACCGCATTAGAAGAATATTCTAGGTTAAAAATATTGTTTACGAGCCCAGTAAAAACAATAGATTGAAAAATTGCATTTGGCTTTATCTCATAATTAAAATTTAAATCATTTACAAAATACGCTTTTAAAATACCTCTATTGTCATCGATGTTATTTAAAGATTGCTCTCCAACATATTTGCCTAAAAGAGAAATTTGTAAATTTTCTAAAGGATTGTAGTTTATGGCATTACCAATTACTAATTCTGGAGAATAAGAAATATTTGTATTACCTAAATTTATCAAACCGGCATCTGTAGTGGTATTAAAATTTCTATTTTTATTAGAACTTACAGCGATATTTGTAGAAGTGCTAAATGTATTATTAAATGTAATAGTAGCATCTGCTTCTAAACCTAATCTATCACTTTTTCCACTTGTTGCTCTAATTGGGCTTCCAACATCATCAAGTTGACCAGTAAGGACTAATTGATTTTGATAAAACATATAATACATATTAGAACTTATAGCAATTTTTTCTGTATTATATCTCCATCCTAATTCAATATCATTTAATGTTTCATTTTCAGTTACACCATTTTCAAAATCGTCTCTATTAGGTTCTCTATTTGCTCTGGCATAAGAGATATAATAACTATTGTTTTGATTTGCTTTATAAGTTAATCCAGCTTTAGGATTAAAAAAGCTAAAATCTGTGTCAGTTACAAAAGAAGCCCCTTTAGAATTTAAACCATTTGTCTTATAGTTTACAAACCGCCCTTGTAAATCTATAAAACCTGTTAAAGATTCATTTAATTTAAAAGTTGCTTTAGAAAAAACACTAAAATCATTTTTTATGGCATCTCCTTCATAATATCTATCTCTAATATTGGCAGTATTAGAAAATTGTCTTGCCCAAATTACTTCTCCAAAATGATTTCCATTATAATTACTGTAAGATACACCAGAGATAATTTCTAACTCTTGTTTCTTATATGTTACATTGGCATTAGCCACGTAAAAATCATTATCTAACCAACGTCTTCTTATTAAATCTGTAATCGGAATGTTGATAGGGTTTCCATCTTCATCTTTACCTTCTTTAATATCTGTACCTAATAAAATACCATTATAAGAAGCTATTTCATCTGTATCATCTTCATATTGCTCAAAATAGCCTCTACCTTTTGTGTAGTTTAAACCTATATTTGTAGACCAATTGTTGTTAAAACGCTCATTCCAATGTAATTGATAATGATCTTGCCAATAATTATCTGTTTCATTATCATATGTATAAGGGTTTTGACGACGATTTTCTTTAACTTGATCTGCAGTAAGACCAAACCAAGATTGATAAGTTTGTTCTTTATTACCAAAAGTAAGTGCTTTAATTAATGTATTATCATCTTTATATACACCTTGTAAAAAGTAAGATTTTAAATTAGTAAAAGCCCTATCTACATAACCATCAGAAGTAATATTAGATAAACGTCCAGAAATTTCTATGTGTTCATTTATTTTTCCAGTGCTAAATTTCACAGTATGTTTTTTAGTATTAAACGATCCAAAAGAATTAGATATTTCTCCATAGGCATTTTCTGCTGCAGCATCTGTTAAAATATTTAAACTAGCACCAAAAGCACCAGAACCATTTGTAGATGTCCCAACACCACGTTGCAATTGTAAACTCTGAGTAGAAGACGCAAAATCACCTAGGTTTACCCAAAAAGTACCTTGACTCTCAGCATCGTTGTATGGAATACCATTTATAGTAACATTTACTCTTGTTGCATCTGTACCTCTAACTCGAATACCTGAGTAACCAATACCAGCACCAGCATCACTTGTAGTAACTACAGAAGGTAAAAAATTAAGTAAATTAGGCATGTCTTGTCCTAAATTTCGTTTTGCAATTTCCTTTTTTGATAAATTTGAATGCGTTACGGGTGAATTCGCTTTTACACGAACTGCAGAAACCAAAACTTCATCTAAAACAGTTGAGTTTGGTAATAATACAAACTCGATTGCATCATTTTTTACCAAAGAAATTTCTTTAGAAATAGGTTTGTAACCAACAAATGAAACTTGAATTGTGTACCTTCCTTTTGGAAGCATTAAAGAGAACTGACCATCAAAACCTGAAGAAGTTCCTTTTTTACTTTCTTTTACCAAAATAGTTGCTCCTGGTAAAGAATCATTGTTTTCATTTACTACTTTTCCTGAAAGTGTAAATAATTGGGCGTTTGCAAGTGTACTTACAAACAAGAATAAAAAAATGGTAATTTTTTTCATTTTAAAATTTTTTAAAACGAATAAAAAGAGGTAATTATTCCTGTAATTAATATTGAATAATTAGTTTTTGTCTTAACGAAACAAGCATAAGTGTAAATTACTATACTTTCTCGAATAAAACATTCAAAAATCCCTAAACAGCATTATCTGTTCTAGGTTCATTGGGTATGATCTCAGCTTTTTAAAGCACCCCTTTATGAGAACGGTGCAAAATTAAGTTAGAAAAATTGATTATGAAATAAAAATTTGAATTAATTATTCGATGTTTGGTTTTTTACGAAGCGCTTTTTTTAAAGATACTTTTTTTTTGAGTTCAACTCTTTTTTTAATAGCAGATCTGCCGGGCTTTGTAGCTCTCCTTTTTTTAGGTCGAATTAAATTGGTTTTTATCAGTTTTAAAAAACGGTTGATAATAATTTCTTTGTTTCGGTGCTGAGACCTTGTCTCTTCACAAAATAAAATGAGTATATTTTCCTTTGTTAATTTTGATGATAGCTTTGTGCTTAAAAGTACTTTTTCAGTTTCAGACAATGAATCTGAAGTTCCTAAATTAAAACTCAACTCGATTTTAGAAGACACTTTGTTTACGTGTTGTCCGCCAGCACCAGAACTCCTGCTAGCTTTAAAATTTAGTTCTTTAATTATTTTTTCAGTGTTCATTTAATAGTTACACGAATTATCCAAGTCTAATAAAGAGTTAGAATAAGAATAAAGGTTTTCTTTGCTAGAAATGATTTGGTCAATAGTTTCAACTGCATTTTTTAGTCGTGTTTCTTTATCGCCTTTGAGCACAATGTATGGTCGGTTATTATCTATTAAAGATTTTTCAAAAGCATTAAACATTTCTAAACGTAAGCCAGGTCTGTCTCGCAAGTCATCATCTTCCCAGGGAGTATCTATATATGTTAAAAGATAAATGTCATAGGTATTCTCGGTCGCTACTTTATTTAAAGCTTCATCTACAAAGCCGTCATAAAACTCTTCAGAATATACTTTTGTTTCTAACAGGTCTGTATCACAAATTAGAACTTTATCAGCTCTTTTAGCCAGCCTATTTTCTAATTTCATTTGTCCAACAGCAATAGGAAGTAAATCTTCTACTTCACAAGTTTTACGTTCTTTATTCCATTTTTTTTGTAAATATTTTCGTGCAAATTCTGGTGTCCAAACCGTATTGTAGTGGTGTGCTAAATGACGAGAAAGTGTCGTTTTTCCTGTAGATTCAGGGCCAAATAAAACAACTTTTACAAGATTAATAGGTTTTTGTTTAAGTTTTTTTTCCATGTGATGTAACCAAATACTGCTATAAAAGTAAATATTAAATATTGAAAACTACTAAAAGTAAACCCTTTATAAAAATATAAAGGAGTAGAAATAATATCTCCAATAATCCAATAAATCCAGTTTTCTATTTTTCGTTTAGCCATTAACCACATTCCTACAAAGAAAATTGCGGTAGTAATTGTGTCTACGTAAGCGGTCCAACTTGTCCATTTTTCAAAATAAGTATAAACGGCGTAAACAAAAATAAGTGTTGTTATAAAAATAAGGACGCTTAATTTTTTTTCTTTTAAAGTTGTTCTCGTTATTGGGGTTTCATGTTCTCCATCACTTTTATAAGTCCAGATATACCAGCCATAAATACTCATAATAAAGTAATAGGCATTAATCATCATATCACCTAAAAGTTCCCATTTTACCAATAGATAAACAAAAATTGCAGTACTAATCATTCCTGTCGGAAAAACCCAAATTTTATTCTGTTTAGAATACCAAACAGATAAAAAACCAAAAATTACTGCAATAATTTCTAAGACAACATCTGTTGTTTCATACGTTTTGTATTGTCCAAAAAGGAGGTCAATAATTTCTGACATTGATTTTAATTGTTTTGGTAAATTTAAACTTTTCTGTTATTTCTGTGAAGGTAGAAATCTATAATATTTTAAGAGTAGATTTTATTTTTTGAGAAATGGTCTACTACTCTAAAAACTGTGATAATTGTTATTTTTTTAAATCTTCAAAAAAAGCTTCATCATTTTCAAAGGCTGTTCCAATCACTACTAAATCAGCGCCCGCGTTAAAAGTATTTTCTAGTTGTGTTTTAGAGCGGATTCCACCACCAACAATTAAAGGAATATTTAAATTGCTTTTAATAAGTGTAATAATATTTTCGTTTACAGGAACTTTAGCTCCACTACCAGCTTCCAGATAGATTAGCTTTTTCCCCAAAAATTGACCAGCCAGGGCGGTGTTTAAAATTAATTCTGATTTTTTTTGAGCAATTGGTTTTGTATTGCTTACTATTTGAGTTGCCGTTACTGTTTCTCCATCAATTAAAAGATAACCCGTTGGTAAAACTTCTAAAGTTGAATTCTTTAAAATAGGAGCAGCTTTAATTTGTTGAGATATTAAATACTCAGGATTTCTGCCAGAAAGTAAACTCAAAAATAGAATTCCATCTGCCTTTTTTGAGATTTGCGAAACATCACCGGGAAAAATAATAACAGGTAAATGAGTTGACTTTTTAATTGCAGTAACTATTGTTTCTGTAATATTTTGATGATCTGTACTGCCACCAACAAAAATATGAGTAGTAATAGATTGGTGAACTTTCTTAAAAAAAGAATCGATGTTTTTAACATCAAATTTTTCTGGATCAATTAAAACCGCAAGTAATTTTTTGCCTTCGTTTTTAGCTAGTAAAATGTTTTGGTAAATATTCACGTTGACGAAAATACAAAACCTTTAGGTTTTTGATGGAAAGAATCACGATGACTTAAAATCTTGTAACTCTTTTTTAATAAGCATAAGTGCAAGTAAACCCCTCAAACTCTAAAAAGTGAATTTTATAAGGAGATATTTTATCATTATATCGAATTTCACCAGTTGTCTTTTTATCACAAAGTTTAAAATCTTTAATATAAATATGATGTAAGAATAAAAGTTTTTTCTTTCCATATATTTTATATAAACTCTCTTTTCCTCCCCAAACAATTGTTAATTTTCTCACAAGGGCGTCATGATTTGTTATAGTTTTGTATTCTTCAACTTGTGTAAATTTATGTGCTATTTTTAGGATTTTATCACGTTGCTTTTCAATATCAATTCCAACAATTTTATCATCAGAAATTACAATACCAGAAAACGTAAAAGAATGGGTAATAGAAATATGTTTTCCGTCTTTTAAATGCGGTTTTCCATATTCATCATAAACTAAATCTGCATCAGAATAACCAACCTCTTTTAATAAATGTCGTACACTTAAAAAGCCTCTTTGGTGTAGTTGAGATTTCATGCTATTTAAACGAATTTGACTTTTATTAGAAAGTAAAACGTTTGTATTTAATTCATTACAAGATTCTTCAATCTTCCAAATCAATACTTTAGTCGTTTTATTAACAGTTATAGTCTTGTAAAGAGGCATAAATTTTAAAAGTTATTCCGTAACTTTGCAGCTCGAAATTTTTGAGAATAAACAAATATAATACTATGAGCACAAAAACAGCTTACGTACCAAATAAAGTTAAGGATATTTCTTTGGCAGCTTGGGGAAGAAAAGAAATTGAATTAGCAGAAGCAGAAATGCCAGGATTAATGAGTTTAAGAGAAGAATATAAAGATTCTCAACCATTAAAAGGCGCAAGAATTGCAGGATGTTTACATATGACAATTCAAACTGCAGTTTTAATTGAAACTTTGCAAGCGTTAGGTGCAGAAGTAACTTGGAGTTCTTGTAATATTTTTTCTACACAAGATCAGGCTGCTGCTGCAATTGCTGCTGCAGGAACTGCTGTGTATGCATGGAAGGATATGACAGAAGAAGAGTTTGACTGGTGTATAGAGCAAACCTTATTTTTTGGAGAAGATAGAAAACCATTAAACTTAATTTTAGATGATGGTGGTGATTTAACAAACATGGTTTTAGATCGTTATCCAGAATTAGCTGCAGGAATCAATGGTTTGTCAGAAGAAACTACAACAGGAGTTCACCGTTTATACGATAGAGTAAAAGCAGGAACTTTACCAATGCCAGCAATTAATGTAAACGATTCTGTTACCAAATCTAAGTTTGATAACAAATACGGTTGTAAAGAATCTGCAGTTGATGCAATTCGTAGAGCAACAGATATTATGTTAGCTGGTAAACGTGTTACAGTTTGTGGTTATGGTGATGTTGGTAAAGGAACAGCAGCTTCTTTTAAAGGTGCAGGTTCTATTGTAACGGTTACAGAAATCGATCCTATCTGTGCATTACAAGCTGCAATGGATGGTTTTGAGGTAAAGCGTTTAGAAACTGTTATTGGTAATTCAGATATAATTATAACAACCACAGGAAATAAAGATATTATTCAAGGTCGTCATTTCGAAGTAATGAAAGACAAAGTAATCGTTTGTAATATTGGGCATTTTGATAATGAAATTGACGTAGCTTGGTTAAACAAAAATCACGGTCATACAAAAGACACTATCAAGCCTCAGGTTGATAAATATAACATTGCCGGTAAAGACATTATTCTTTTAGCAGAAGGACGTTTAGTAAACTTAGGTTGTGCAACAGGACACCCAAGTTTTGTTATGAGTAATTCATTTACAAACCAAACTCTTGCTCAAATTGAACTTTGGAACAATAGTGATGCTTATGGAAACGAGGTATACATGTTGCCCAAACATTTAGATGAAAAGGTTGCTAAATTACACTTAGCCAAAATTGGTGTTGAGTTAACAGAGCTTCGTGATGAACAAGCTGCTTACATTGGCGTGGAAGTACAAGGCCCATACAAACCAGAGCATTACCGTTATTAAACATATATTTTTAATAATAAAGTAAAAATCCCAAGTATAAAATGCTTGGGATTTTTTTATAGTTTCTTATTTAGTAAGGATTACTTGAGTGAAAGTTAATTTACTTTTTTACTACCTTAAATTTCTTTTCAGATCCATTTTTATTTTTCAATTGCAAAATGTAAACACCACTTGGCAAACTACTAATATCTATGAATTCTTCTACTTCAGAGCTTTTATAAACTCGCTTTCCATCTAAATTTATGATTATCGCACTTACTCCCTTTTCTTTATAATTACCTATGCGAAGCTTATCTTCGGTTGGGTTTGGATATACTGCTACATCAGAAAAAGCATCACTAAAATCGTTTCTTGACAAAGTAATATTTAAAGGAGAAACAAATACCTGTTCCATTCTGTCATAAGATGTAGTGCCATATTCTAGGCCATCAAAACTATTCTTAACAGATTGCAGCCAAACTTTATATGCTTCTATCATATCATTTAGTCTGCTTGAGAAATTTTGTTTTTCTGCTAAATCATTATTCTCATAGGGATCGCTCTTTATATTATATAGTTCAAACGTCTCATCTCTTGCATATAGTTTATAATCTGCCAATTGGTAACTAAGTTGATTTCGAACTTTTTGTTGAACTGTATGTTGAAATGCAAAACCAATTGCATTACTTCTTTTAAAACTTGCGTCATTGATTAAAGGTAAGAAACTTTCACCATCATAAGATCTATCATTTGGTAAGTCAATATCTAAAATATCTAGAATTGTCGGAAAATAATCTGAGGTAACAAATGGCTCATCAGTAATTATTTGTTGTTTTATTTTCTTTGGCCATACCATTATACTTGGCACACGGATTCCCCCTTCATATAAAGATCTTTTTCTTTCTCTATAACCTTCTGTTTTTCCGGGTACATTATCTTCTGGCCCATTGTCACTACAAAATGTAATTATAGTATTATCAGCAAGGCCTTCTGCTAGTAAATAATCTCTTAAGCGTCCTATTTGCTCATCCATAGCTGTAATACAACCATAATAGTGTTTCTTTTTGTTACTCTGTCCATTGTACATAGCTAAATGTGTAGGACCTGCTATAACTGGTAAATGAGGTGCATGAAACCAGACCACGGCTAAAAAGGGCTTATCGTTACTCTTAGCATCATCAATAAAAGGTAGTACTCGATCCATAACTACCTTGCTCGCATCCCCACTTAAATTATCGGTTACCTTATTATTATTTTCGTCCCAAAATGCCGTACCATAAGGTGTTCCGTCAGGTTTTAGCATTGGGTTAAATGTTGGTACTTTTGATTCTGTTGCAAAAACCTTATCATATCCGTGTAATACAGGAGGGTTGTATTCTTTGATATTTCCTGGTGCCCCTCTGTTAGCGTCATTTTCAGAATGTGTCATAGTACCGAGATGCCATTTTCCAAAATGTCCAGTTGAATACCCAATATCTTGTAATTTTTCAGAGATTGTAATCTCTTCAGGTCTTAAAATACCTTTGTTTGCTGTAAAGACTCCCGATCTATGAGGATTTCTTCCCGTTAAAAAGCTCATTCTTGTTGGTGAACACACAGGTGACGCTGAATAAAAACGATCAAACCGAATACCTTCTGCTGCCATCGCATCTAAAGTTGGTGTTTTTATAACATTATGACCGTTATAAGCCGCGTCTCCCCAACCCATATCATCTGCCATTATTAAAATGACATTTGGACGTTCTTGTGCACTAATATTCAGAATAAAAAATAGAATTACAATTCTTAATAGGGGATTTAATATTTTCATTGTTACAAGTTGAGAATTCATATAAAACATGTTAAATTTAGTACTATTATAATTATTGATGGTTTAAGAACTAAAACAGTAGATTGATTTTATTAAAATTATTTAAAAGACTTTTAATTTTATCATCTTACGATATGTCAGATAAAAAATTAGATGTAGCATTATTTGGAGAGATTGAAAAAAGATTAATATTTACCTGAATCAACTCGCTCCAATATTTTAGTGAAATTTTTATTTCATTTTCTAAATTAGTTAAAATATTATTTCACTAAGACTACAGCTAAATTTCTTAAACGATTTAATAAGGTGGTCATTTCTAATTAGTAATCGGTTATAAAAAAGCTCTACATTTCTGAGAGCTTCTTAAAATATTTATAGTTTATTTAATTACAAACTTTTTATTGATTTGATGAACACCATCTGAAACACGAATTATATAAACTCCACTATTTAAAGACGGTAAACGTACTTTAGCCTGCTCATTAAAACGAACTCTTGTTTCTAGTACTTTTTGTCCAGTTACAGAAAACATTGTAAAAGTAGCTTCGTCAGTCAATCCTTTAATCGTTATTTCGTTTAAAGATGATTGGTAGATACTGATATTATTTACATTCAAATTTTCTGAGCTTAAACTTGATTCAGTAGTATGAATATAAAATCTACCAACACCTTGCCCTTGTTCAGTTATTGTTGCCTGGTAAGTAGTTTCAGATACGTTTATGAAGGCCCCTGTTAACTTATCTTCTAAATAGATACTTACATCATCTCCTAAATTTTCGCTCTCTAGAGAAAAAGTAATCTCTTTGCCTACACTTGCTATTATACCCACTGGTATGATAGAAGTATCGCCTTTATCTAATGTTTGAATCGCTAGTTTTTCCCCTTGTTTATCACCAACTAACTCCGTATAAACACTGAAGCTATTTGCAAGTCCGCTAAATAGTTTAGAATCATAACCATTGTCAAAACCTGTTGTTTTTCCTGCTACATAAAATACTTTTGTAGTACTTTTAGTATCGTCACTTTCTATAGATAACTCAAAATTAGCAATAGGTGCTTCTCTCATAAAAGTATCTGTAGATTGATGACTTTGATTTGAAGTTTCAAAAACAATATCAGCACTAGATACACTATCCTTGATATCTACAAAAAATCCTTGTACAGGCGCTACTTCAAGAGGGTCTACATTATTATAAGTTTGGTATGTTGTACCATCCCATAACCAAATAGTTTGTTCAGAGAGATGTGCTGTATTCTTTGTAAAAAATGCTGTTGAGTTTACATAAGATGTAAAAGGGTTCCCTAATAAGTAAAAGTTGTTGCTATTACCACCAGTCACCGTATAATTTACATCTGATGTATTTGCGCTACCCGTAAAAGAGACATCTCCTGCTGCCTGCAGTTTTATAGAATATCCTTGTGCTGAGTTTAATGCACCTGTAGATGAAGCACTCTTGTAATTCCAAGGATTAGAATTGGTATTAATAAAATTAGCAAGACCAACATTTGTGCCTGTACCTGTTGCTAAGGAGTTATTAGAGATTACATCTTGCATAGATTCTCCGCTAACAGGTGGGCTTATTAAATACCAATCTGTATTTGGTAAACGTTTTTTATAGGTGATGTTATTGCTACCATTTACTGTACTTTTAGGAATAAAAGTAGCACCGTTTCTAAGTGTCATCGTATCAAATGACACTGCGCTAGTTGCTCTTGGGTAATTTGTTAAACCTGACGGTATTGTAACATTTTGGGTTGCAGTCGGCACTAAAGAAGTACTCCAATTAGACGCTATACTCCAATCATCGTCTGTAGTACCTGTCCAAGTGGTAGTAACAGGATTAGTACAACTGCCCCAATTAGGTAAGTTTGCGGCTTGAAGACTTGAATCTTTATAAAAATTCTTTGGTAAACTGGTAATATTTGTAACACACCAATTTGATAAATTTTGGTTGAAGAGAGATACCTCATTAAACATATTACCCATTGAAGTAGCATTACTGACATCCCAACCACTAATATCTCCATTAAAAGATGAATTAAGTTCGAACATCGCAAACATATTAGATACATTACTTACATCCCAATTACTGATATCTCCGGTGAACGAATTTGTTCTCCGAAACATTTTCATCATATTTGTAACACTACTTAAATCCCAATTACTAATATCTTGGTTAAATTCAAATGCCATATTAAACATACCCTCCATAAGAATTACACTGCTTACATCCCAATTACTAATATTTCCATTGAAAACATCTGTAAATTTAAACATCTGAGTCATATCAGTTACTTTACTCACATTCCAAGAATTTAAATCTTGGTTGAAAGCAATAGCTTTTATAAACATTCGATCCATAGTAGTCACATTGCTCACATTCCAAGCACTGATATCCCCATTGAAAATAGATGCCTCTTCAAACATACTCTCCATATCAGTAACATTACTTGTATCCCAATTTGAAATATCCCCATTGAAAGTAGTTTTTAACTTAAATGCCGACTTCATATTAGTTACTTGGCTAACATCCCAATCTTTTATTGGGCCATATTCACTTGTTGTACAATTTCCGCTAGCATCTTTACCTAAACAGTCAGTTATGGCAGCTGTAAAGTTTGCATTTGTGATTTGTGTATAGCAAGCAGCACCCCAATTAGGTTTATTTGCATCAGGTAGTGGTGAAGAGTCATTAAAAGAAGTTGGTTCTGAAGTAATATTTGTAACGCACCAATCTGATATATCTTGGTTGAAAATAGATGCCCCATTAAACATACTTTCCATATCAGTCACGCTGCTTACGTTCCAAGAACTTATATCTTTATTAAAAGCGGATGCATTCTTAAACATTTGTTTCATATTAGTCACGCTGATCACAGCCCAACTACTGATATCTTGATTAAAAGCAGATGCCCCATTAAACATACTTTCCATATCAGTCACGCTACTTACGTTCCAGGAACTTATATCTTTATTAAAAGCGGATGCGTTATTAAACATATTTTTCATATTCGTTACGCTACTAACATCCCACCAAGTGCCGAGATCTCCATTGAAAGATGTTTTGTCTTTAAATGCATTACTCATATCTGTTACGTTACTAACATCCCAATTTGGCATTACTCCATATTCACTATCACTGCACATTCCGTCTACAGGATTTGTACTCAAACAAGTATTTATGGCAGTTTTAAAATTAGCGTTGGTAATTGGGGTATTAGCTATAGGAGTAACAAAACCTTGTTCCATTTTGTCATAAGATGTAGTTCCATATTCTTCGCCATAAAAACTATCTTTCACAGATTGCAGCCATGTTTTATAGGATGCTATCATAGTATTAAGTATTCCCTCTTTACTAGAATCGCCGGCTAAATCTGTTTCTTCGTAGGGGTCGTTTACTATATCATAAAGTTCAAAATTCTCATTTTGACCATATAATTTATAATCGGATGATTGATAACTTAGTTGATTTTGTTGATTTGCGTTATATTGATAATGAAATGCAAAACCAATTGAATTACTTCTTGTAAAATTAGGGTTCGTAATTAAAGGTAAGAAACTTTCACCATCATAAGATCGATCACTTGGTAAATCAATATCTAAAATATCTAGAATTGTTGGAAAATAATCTGAGGTAACAAATGGTTCATCAGTAATTATTTGTTGTGTTATTTTTTCTGGCCATACCATTACACTTGGCACACGAACACCCCCTTCATATAAAGATCTTTTTCTATCTCTATAATTTCCAGCTGTTCCATCGACATTCACCTCCGGACCGTTGTCACTACAAAATGTAATTATAGTATTGTCGGCAATACCTTCTGCTTGCAAATGCGCTCTTAGACGCCCTATTTGCTCATCCATAGCTGTAATACAACCATAATAGTGTTTCTTTTTGTCTGTTTGCCCAGGATACATAGCTCGATGTGTAGGGCCTGCTACAACAGGTTTATGAGGTGCATGAAACCAGACCACGGCTAAAAAGGGCTTATCGTTATTGTTAGCGTCATCAATAAAAGGTAGTACTCGATCCATGACTACCTTGCTTGCATCCCCACTTAAATTACCGTTCACTTCGGTTACTTTATTATTATTTTCGTCCCAAAATGCTGTACCGTAAGATGCGCCTGTATCAGGGTGTTTCATTGGATCATATGTTGGTACTTTTGATTCTGTTGCAAAAACCTTATCATATCCGTGTAATACAGGAGGATTGTATTCTTTGGTATTTCCTGGTTCCCCTCTGTTAGCGTCATATTCAGTAGCTGTCATAGTACCTAAGTGCCATTTTCCAAAATGTCCAGTTTCATATCCAACACCTTGTAGTGCCTCAGAAATTGTGGTCTCTTCAGGTCTTAAAATACCATGGTTTGCTGTAAAGACTCCCGATCTATGAGGATTTCTTCCTGTTAAAAAGCTCATTCTTGTGGGAGAACAAACAGGTGACGCAGAATAAAAACGGTTAAACTTAATACCTTCTGCTGCCATCGCATCTAAAGCTGGCGTTTTTATTAAAGGGTGGCCATTATAAGCGGCGTCGCCCCAACCCATATCATCTGCCATTATTAAAATAACATTTGGGCGTTCTTGCGCACTACTATTCAGAATAAAAAGTAAGACTACAATTCTTACTAGGGGATTTAATATTTTCATTGATGTAAGTTTGAAATTGATAAAAAAACTGGAAAAATATACGGTTGTAATGAAAAATTTTAGTGTTTTTATTTAAGTCCTTTTTTGTTACGGTTTTTTCCCAGCAGACTTGGTTTTTTAAAAATAATATCAAAGATAATTTTTTATTTACGCCTTGTCATGTTTTGTGTTTTATTTGACCGAAATTTCCCCCTTTTTGATTAAATATTTTCATTTTTCATTGTTTATCAATGAGATATGATTAGTATTGATCTATGCAGGTATTATAATATAAACGATTTGTTATTTGTAAAATGAATCAGAAATTGTAATAAATAGTTGTTATTGGATAAGCTGTTTAATTTTGATTTTATAGGTTTAATCGAAACTTAAGTAAAGTTCGTTGTAAATATTTATAGGAGAATCGCAGTCCTTTTTAAATTTAGAGCGAGCTTTAAATATAATAGCTTATGTTTTTTTCAAATTTTATTACCTTTTACTATACGAACCAGACAGACTTACTTAGAAACTAAATTATTATTTATTTTTTTTAAGACTTTCAGGTTACCTAAATAAGTTTAAATAGTGGCAATTAAAATTTTTCAATAGAAAGGAAGTTATTATATTTTTGCTCTTATAAACTATCTGTGGAGTCCTATTATTAAAAATTCAGGTTTTTATTATTGTAAAGGTGATTTGTTTAATTAATGAGCTGAAAAAATATAAAATTTAACTCAACCAACCCTCTCTATCTAGGCTTCTGTATTGTATTGCTTCAGCAATATGACTTGGTAATATGTCTTTTTCATTTGCTAAATCGCAAATTGTTCTTGATACTTTTAAAATTCGATCATAAGCTCGTGCAGAAAGGTTTAATTTTTCCATGGCCGTCTTTAACAACGTTAAACTTTCTTCAGATAATTTACAGAAAGTACGAATCTGTTTTACATTCATTTGTGCGTTATAATGTATGTTTCCAAAATCTTTAAACCTTTCTGATTGTATTTCTCTTGCTGCTGTAACCCGCTTTCTAATTTCTAACGATGTTTCTCCTTTTCGCTCTTCCGATAGCTTTTCAAAAGGAACAGGAGTAACTTCAATATGAATGTCGATTCTATCTAACAAAGGACCAGAAATTTTACTTAAATAACGTTGCATTTCTTGAGGAGATGAAGTCATAGGGCTATTAGGATCGTTAAAAAAACCAGATGGACTTGGATTCATACTTGCTACGAGCATAAAGCTGCAAGGGTACGTTACTGTAAACTTTGCACGAGAAATGGTAACATCTCTATCTTCTAAAGGCTGACGCATTACTTCTAAAACCTCTCTTTTAAATTCTGGTAATTCGTCTAAAAATAAAACACCATTATGCGACAAAGAAATTTCTCCGGGTCTTGGGTATTGTCCTCCACCAACAAGAGCTACATTTGAAATTGTGTGGTGGGGACTTCTAAAAGGGCGTTGATATAGTAATCCTTCTTTTTTAGTTTTACCAACTACAGAATGAATCTTTGTAGTTTCTAAAGCTTCGTGCAAAGTCATTGGTGGTAAAATAGAAGGCAATCTTTTAGCCAACATTGTTTTACCCGATCCTGGAGGACCAATCAAAATAATATTATGACCGCCAGCTGCAGCAATTTCCATACAACGTTTTATGGATTCTTGTCCTTTAACATCAGAAAAATCAAATTCAGGGAAATCGATGTTTTTGTAAAATTCTGCTCTAGTATCTACAATGGTCGGTTTAATTTTTTGTTTACCATTAAAATGATTGATGACTTCTAAAATATTATCAACTCCTAAAACTTCTAAATTGTCTACAATTGCTGCTTCTTTGGCGTTTTCTTTTGGGAGAATTAAATATTTGAAGCCTTCTTCTCTTGCTTTTATAGCTATTGGTAAAGCACCTCTTATAGGTTGTAAACTTCCGTCTAAAGATAGTTCACCCATAATTACATATTCATCAATGTTCTCTGATTTTATTTGATCTGAAGCAGCCAATATTCCTAAAGCTAGGGTTAAATCATAAGCGGCACCTTCTTTTCTGATATCGGCAGGTGCCATATTAATGATAATTTTTTTTCCAGGAAGTTTGTAATTATTGTTGTTTAATGCTGCAGAAATTCGATACGAACTTTCGCGAACAGCATTGTCTGGTAGACCTACTAAATGATAACCAATACCTTTATCAATATTTACTTCGACAATAATTGTTGTGGCTTCGATGCCAAAAACGGCAGAACCATAGACTTTAACAAGCATTTTTTTTCTTTAAAGATAAAGAAAATTAATTGATGTTTTGACGCCTAAAATTACATCTACGCCACCTTGTAGGATCATACTTCTCTAAAAAACCTTTTAGCAACTTTTCATCTCTATATTTTTTATAATCGTCATAGATAAATCTTGTAGTTTTTGTATTAATATTTCTAATAGAATTTAAAAATTGTTCACTGTCAACTACTTCATAAGATACAGTGCTAGACTTATAATAACTTTTGAATTTTAAATTTTTTTGAATTGACGAATAAGAGGGGGCACTGTCTTTATTAACGAGAAAAGAAGTTGTGTAAATACTGATAGGAATAAAATTATTGTTGGTGGTTTTTTGTTGTGAAAAACAAAAACCACCAACAAATAAAATAAAAAGTAAATAATTGTATTTTTTCATAGTACGAATTATTACTTTCCTAATATACTTTAATTATTTGAAAAACAAAATATTAAGCAGAGTTTCTGCTTGCGTTAATGTTTCCAAATAAAGAACGCATTACCATTTTTTCATAAATTTCAAGCTCTTTTTTATTTGCACCAGTTTTTTGAAGTTCTTGAATTTTCTTTAAAGCAAATTGTTGTATGGTTAATAAAGGCAATACAATTTCTTCTCTCATATCAATAGATGCTTTTCCTACAGGAAAGTTTTCCATTAATTCATTATGTCCAGCAAGTTTTAAAAGCAATCTTTTAGAGGTTTCATATTCTGCAAAAATCAATTTCCAAAACTCTCCAAATTCCTCATCATCTGCCATGTAGGCTGTTAATCCAAAGAAAGATTTAGTTAAACTCATCATACTGTTTTCTAACAGTGTTCTAAAGAAATCTGAAGTATTATAAAATTCGATAATTTCATCAAATCTACCAGCGTCTTCATATTTTTTTAACGCAGTTCCAAGACCATAAAACCCAGGAACGTTTTGTTTTAACTGACTCCAACTCCCTACAAAAGGAATTGCTCTCAGTGCAGAGAAGTCTAATTTATCAGAATTAGAACGTTTGCTTGGTCTACTTCCAATATTGGTTTTTGCATAATACTTTAACGTACTCATTTTTTCTAAATACGGTAAAAATTTAGGATGCTTTTTAAAATCTACATATGCCTGATAACTAGTATTTGCCATATCATCTATTAATTCTCTATGAGAATCGTTTAGTTGATCCTTTGCAAAAACTTCATTTTTAATACCAGAACTTATCAATTGTTCTAGATTAAATTGAGAAGAGTTTTGAGTACCAAAATTAGAACTAATTGTTTGTCCTTGAATTGTTAATTGAATTTCTTTATCTTCAATTGTCGGCCCAAGAGAAGCGTAAAATTGGTGAGTTTTTCCTCCTCCACGTGCAGGTGGTCCACCACGTCCATCAAAGAAAATTACTTCAATATCATATTCTCTAGAGACTCTTGTTAAAGCTTCTTTTGCTTTAAATATTCCCCAGTTTGCCATTAAATAACCACCATCTTTTGTTCCATCAGAGAAACCAAGCATAATAGTTTGTTTGTTTTTTCTTTTAGCAATGTGGTGCCTGTATACGTTGTTTGAGTATAAAGTTCTCATTACATCTTCTGCATTCTCTAAATCTTCTACAGTTTCAAAAAGTGGAATTACATCTACAGGCAATTCATTATCAAAACCACATAATTTGAGCATCGCAAATGTTTCCATTACGTTAAGAGCAGTTTGATTGTTACTAATAATGTAACGATTTGCTCCACGTTCTCCATTTCTATATTGAATCTCTTTTAATGCGTAGATAGATTCTATTGTTTTAACAGAGACTTCGTCTGTTAATATATTGGGGTCAATTTCACCTTTTACTAATGATAAAATTTCAATTTGTTCTTCTTCAGAAAGGTTTATATAATTTTTTGGGAAAGTCGTATCTCCTTCTTTATGAAGGTCTTCAACTAGTTTTACGAAAGCATGGTGATGCACTCTGCTATCTTGTCTAATATCTAATGTAGCAAAATGGAAACCAAAAATTCTTACTTTATTTATTACATCATTTAATTCCTCAATAAATAAAGATTGATGCTCGTTTACAATAATTTCTCTTGCAGCATATAATTCTTCTAGAAGAATTTTTTGAGAAAAATTAATTTCAACATAACTTCTGATTACATGTTTATATAATCTTTTCTCTACTCTTGAAAGGATATCTTGAACGCCATCAAAAGTAAAACGTCTTTTTAAACGTCTAATATCTCTGTAGTAGCTTTTTAATATTGTTTGACGCAATCTTTCTGCAACATCTAACGTAATTTTTGTCGTTACAAATGGATTTCCATCTCTATCTCCACCTGGCCAAAAACCAAGATCAATAATTTCATTATCTATTGGTTTGCCATCGTAAATATGATGTTGAATGTAATTATAAATTTTCGGTATAGAATGATAGAATACATGCTCTAAATACCAGATTAAACTTACCGCCTCATTAAAAGGAGATGGTTTTTCTTTTTTGTAGAAAGGTGTTTTTCCTAACTGAGCTAATAACTTTCTAATGAGTAATAAATCATCATTTTGTATTGCTTTGTCTAAATCTGTAATAATACCCAAAACCGATCCTGGGTAAAATTGAGTTGGATGTGCTGTTAACACAATACGAACTTTAAAGTCTTCTAAATGTGCTTTTAATTCGTCTTTTTTATTATTTAAAAATGCAGCGTCTTTAGAATTTCTTAATGTTCCAAACCCATTCATATTATTTATTACCGGATAAGCAGCATCTTCCACGGCATCAAATAAAACGACTTGACGTTCGATAAATTGAATAAAACGAAAAAGTAAATCGGTTTTTTCTTTTTCTGATGGATTTTCTTGATATTTATCAAAAAAGTGATCTATAATTTCTGTGGGATTTTTTTCTAATTCAAAACCTTTTGCACAAACTTTATGTAATAGAGGTATTAGCACCCCTGTGTCATCTATGGTGTCAAAAGGCAGTGTAGTAAAAATACTGTTATAAATTTGATATTTAGACAGTACGTTTTGATTAAATCGATCTAGCTTAGGTAAATTGGTCATATAATGGTTCTTTTACGGGAATAAATTTACGAAAAACAGAAATTATTAAACCTACGTTTTAATGAATAATCCTCTATTTATTTACGAAAACGATATAAATTACAGTCTTATTTAATGAAATATTCAATTTCTGTTGCTATTTGTTTATTTTAAGATTTTTAATAACTAAAAAAACCTTCAATTGTTAAATTGAAGGTCTTCTGAAAAATAAAGAATGATTAAATTATAACTGTAAATATTTTATCTTTTCTCCTAATGTATTGTCCAAGTATTTTGTTGTATTCTCTTAAGTGATTTTTTATTCACAAGATATTATTTTGATTTAATATTTTAGGGCTTGGCAATTTTTGTTATGTAACAATGGTAATTTTAAAAAGATTGTTAGTAGCTTCTTTAGCAAGAAAACGACTGTCTTGTCGATGATTAACAACCCAAATAATTTCATTGTTATTATTGCAAAGTAACCAAGTATTTTGCTTTTCTAAAAGCGATATTTTTTCATCTTTAAAATACTTACTCAATTTCTTTTTCCCATTCATACCCGATGGATAGAAAAAATCTCCGTTTTGCCATTTTCTCAATTTTAATGGAAAAACTAGGTGTCGTTTATCAATATAAATAGTTTGCTTATTTTCTTTTGATTTTTCTTGTTCACTTTCAAATTTAAGATGAATAGGTTTGGTCATTTCGGTTTGACCTTCACTTATTTGAAACGTCATTTCGGTTGCTGTAGATGTATTTCTAATAGATAGCAATAAGAAATCCCTATCTTTTAGTAAAGTATGTGTTCTAGAAAAAATTTGTTTTCCAGATTGTGCAGAAAGTAATTGATGGACATCATTCCACTCTGTAAAATTATATTTATTTAAAAGTTGATACAAATATGCTTTTGGATTAGAAAGTTGATTGATCTTTTTAATATTAATTTTTGTACAATTTTGTTCTACAGAAATAACTTCTAATGCAATTTTTTCGATACAATCTTCAATGATTTGCTGACTTTCTTTTAAATGTTCACTTGTTTTTGCAAAGCTTTCTAAAAGACTTGGGTTAATTTCTTTTAAAACGGGAAGAATCTTATGTCTTATTTTATTTCTAATATATTTTGTTGAAGCATTACTTTTATCTTCTCTCCAGTTTATATTATTAATTTTTGCATAGGCCAAAATTGTTTTGCGAGAAAACTTTAAAAGCGGCCGAACAACATTGCCGTTAATTTCTGGAATTCCTGTAAAACCATCCAAACCAGAACCACGTGTTAAGTTAATTAGAAAAGTTTCTAGATTATCATCTGCATGATGCGCTGTTAAAACGTAGTCAAAAGAATTTTGTTCTATTATTTTTTGAAACCAATTATAACGCAATTCTCTTGCTGCAATTTGGGTAGATTGTTTATTTCTTTTTGCAAATTCATCAGTCTTAAAATGAATTTTAAAAAGGTTTAGATTTAATTTTTCGCTTAATTGTATAACAAATTCTTCATCTAAATCACTTTCTTTTCCGCGAAGATTAAAGTTGCAATGTGCAAGAGAAATATCAAAATTTAATGCTGACAAAAGATGAGTTAAAACCACAGAATCTATTCCGCCAGAAATAGCGATTAATAGTTTCTTTTTCTTTAAAAAAGAAAGATTTCTATTTATGTGTTCTGAGAGTTTTTGTAGCATTTATAGTTCAAAAATACTATATTATTGCTTACTCAACCAAATACGAATCTCTTTTCTAATGGAAACTTCAGGTTTAGCTAAAGGAATTGTTTTGCCAAATTGTTTACTTCTGTTAAATTTAGAAAACGTAATTTTAAGAGCCTTCCATTCTTTTGGATACAACTTTAAGAACATGTTAAACATATTTTGTTCAGTTGGTTTTTCCTCTAAACTCTCTAAGGCCTTTTGAAAAAGTTTTTCTTGATTTATAATCATGTTAGCAAAGATAAATAATAGCGAATAATTCGCAATAAAGTTTAATTCTGATCTAATGGTTTGTTTGAGTTCTTTGTTTCTTTTTTGCGATAAATATAATTATTGAAAGTAAGAAATAGCTTCAAAAAATAATGATTAATTTTATTTAGAATTTAGTAAAACATACTTCATTGCTTTTGCCTTTATTAAGCACTCTTCATATTCGTTCTTAACAATAGATTTTGCAGTAATTGCGCTGCCAACAGAATATGAAATATACTCTTTTTGTTGATTATATAAGATACTTCTAATAATTACGTTAAAGTCGAAATCATTACCTGGTGTAAAATATCCTATAGTTCCAGAATATAAACCGCGTTTAGTTTGTTCTAGATTTTCTATGATTTTCATAGCGGAAACTTTTGGAGCGCCCGTCATACTTCCCATTGGATACGTACTTTGAATAATGTCAACAGGGTGCATGTTTTTTTCTACTTCAGATACCACAGTAGATATTAATTGATGTACTTGTTTAAAAGAGTGCACTTTGCATAATTCTTCTACTTTTACGCTTCCAATTTTGGCTGTTTTTGATAAATCGTTTCTAACCAAATCTACAATCATTACATTTTCTGCACGTTCTTTCTCATCACGTATTAAATCTGAGGCTAATTGCGCGTCATCAAATTCACTGATTAATCTTTTTGCAGTTCCTTTTATAGGTTGAGAAATTATTTTCATTCCCTCTTTTTTAATATATCTTTCAGGAGAGGCAGACAAGGCAAATTGGTTATCTAATTTTAAGAAAGAAGCAAAAGGAGGTTCTGAAATATGGTTGAGGTGTTTGTAAACTTCAAGAGGATTTATAGTTGAATTTTCAGCATAAAATTCTTGACAGAAATTCGCTTCATAAATATCTCCTCTATGAATATGTTCTAAAACTTTGGTTACTTTAGCGTGATATTCATCCTTGTGAATTCTTAGCTTTATCTCTAGCTCAGAATCTTCTTTTATTGAGTTTTCTTGTTTTTTAAATTCTTTAATTTCTTCAAAATCAATTTCAATTTCATCATCAACCATTTTTAAATAATGAAATTCAACATCGTTTCCTTTGATGAAAATAAGTTTTTTAGGTTGAAAGAAATACAGGTCAGGAAAATCTAAACCATCAAAATTAGTTGATGAAAGTTGCTCAATATCATTCTTAAGATCATAGGTCATGTAACCAAAAATATAATCTTTGGTTATGGTTTGGTATTCTTTTAGCTTTTCGAAAGCATTGTAATGATCTGTTTTAATTGAGGTAAAATCATCAGCAGCTAAAGCGCCATCGAAACTAGAATATTTTTGGTGATAATTATTTGAATCTAACCAAAGTAATGTGTCAAATTGTTGTGCCCAAGAGAGTAAATTACTCTTGAATTTAATAATATCTTCAAAAGGAAAAGTGCGAATTGTTCTTTGCATATTTTCATCAAAAATACAATTCTTATTGCTTTGAGATACTCATTTTTTTAGAATTTGAAAAAGTTTTAAAATGTTTTTCCTAATGTAAATTGTATGGGCACTGCAACTCCGGCATTTTGTGGAAAAATATTACCGTTAGAATAATGCATAATTCTAAGTTCTGCATTATAACGTCTTTTTTTTCCGAAGAAAACACCTAAACCCATCATGTCTTGATAGGTGATTTTAGGACCCGCATTTAAATTATCTAAATTATCTTTTGTTAATAGTGTTGGTCCTATTAATGAGTAATTTGTATACATGTCAAACCCTTTTCTTCTCATTAAATAAAAACGCACTGTTGGAAAAATAGAAAAAGCCAATACCTGTGCATTGGTGGCCTCCGTATTAAAAGCAGTAATACTTAAACCCCAATCTAAAGAAAAAATCTTTTCTGTTCTAAACGCTAATCTTTGATATGTTACTGACAGTGAATTCTCTGCTTTTACTTCTCCAACCCAAAAAACAGGAATTCCAAAGCTTTCAAAGTTACCAACTTTTAAACTTGCTCCAAAAAAACGATTAATTCCAAATCCAATTTTGCTGGTTCCGTAACCAACTTGAATCATATTTTTTGGAAAGAAAAAACCATTTTTATCATATTTTTCTACTTTTTCTTTAGATAATTTTTGAATATGATATTCAAAACCAACAGAGGCTTGAGAAATAGAAGGTTGATTTTCTTTTACTGATTTAGGCAAAAATGTTCCGTTTAAATTCAATCTAAACTTATCATTTAATTTATAATTAAAGCCAAATCCATACAATAAAGATGCGTAATGCGCATCAGGGTAGATTACTTTTTCATTTATTGAAAACCCAACTCTTGTAACGTTTGCGATACCTGCTTCCCCGTAAATAGAAAGTTTTTTGTTTAGGTTTATGTTTTTCTTTAAAGATAAAGACCATGCATTTATCCAAACACTTCTTTGGTAACCTATGTTATTTACGTTATCGTATTTAAACCATGCCGCAGGTCTTAAAGTACCAAATTGAACTGCTAAATTCGGTTTAATTTTGTAACCTAATAACATTCTTCCAGAAAAATAATTTCTAGAAAAAGTTTCAGTGGCGTATCCATCAATTAAATTATTATTAGAAAAAGGATAGAATATTCCGCCAAAATTAATGCTGTAATAAGATTTTGACAAAAAATCAGTCGGCTGAGTTTTAGGAGGTGAATTTTCTTGACTTATTAAATTTAAACAAATAAAAAAAGTTATGAGTAAAGTAGCAATTTTTGTCATGTGATAAAAATAAGAAACTTTGCGAGAAGAAAAAG
>ERZ1046568.53-NODE-53-length-99786-cov-6.645386_pt1 | contig 99786 bp, 102 predicted proteins | sample MGYA00383092_ERZ1046568 | MGnify/ENA primary metagenome ERZ1046568 (study PRJEB29581, sample SAMEA5548362) | metagenome | biome: marine; feature: coastal; material: water | depth 1 m | study: Short-term variability in the microbial, nano- and picoplankton dynamics... | reverse complement strand
AAAAACAAGACCGACCAAAGTGTGGATGCGGAAACACACAAGATCCAAATGGATACTGTGACGGCTCACACCTTAATAAATAATTCACCCTATATTATTTTTGTGAGACAAGGGTAATCAAATTATAGGTATTTAAGAAATCTCTTGGAGTTATACTTATGTTCGATATTTGGATAGAGTTATTTGCATAGGAAAAGGGAAATCAGAAATGATTTCCCTTTTTTAGTTTTGGGATTTTTGGAATTGATGTCCGTTCGCGTCTTCCAATAGATATCGGAATCGCCACACAGGAAAAGAGAGTTCAGTTTTGAACTCTCTTTTTTGTGAAAATTATTTTGAAACTATGTTTGTAGTTTGCATTTTATTTTAGTGAAAACTTCATTCAGAATTGTTTAGGTATGGCATCCTTGAATAAAAAACATCAAAACCCCGCCTTCACCTCAAACTCCACAACCTCCTCCGTAATCGGATGACGAAACTGCAACCATTCTGCGTGCAACATTAATCGCTCGTCTATCGTGCCGTACAAATTATCGCCGACAATGGCAATGTTCAAGCCTCGTGGATGTGATGCATGCATCCTTAATTGATGAGAACGACCCGTAATCGGGAAAAAGTGAATTCTAGTTCGTCTATTTTTATATTCCACGACTTTATATTCGGTCCTTGCTTTTTTACCAAATTCCTCACAAACCAATTGATGCGGACGATTGTCCAAATCGAGTCGAAGTGGTAAATCGACAAATCCAGAATCTGTTTCTAAAATTCCGTCTAGAATGGCTACATATCGCTTTTTGATAGTTCGTTTGATGAAGAGTGCTTGAAGTTTTTTATGCGCTTCTTTCGTTTTGGCCACCAACATCAATCCTGACGTAGCCATGTCCAATCGATGCACTATTAAAGGAGTTTCGCTACGAGGATAGATTTTTTGCAAACGCTCACCCACAGAATCCGTCAATGTTTTGCCTTGAACGGACAATAGCCCATCTGGTTTGTTCACGACTAGAATTGCATCATCTTCAAACACAATCTCAATTTCTTTCTGAAATGAAGAATGTTTCAGAATTGGGTTGTCTTCAACGGAAAGCCCTTTCAACATATGTCCCAAAATTGGTTCACATTTACTACGACAAGCTGGATAGAAATGCTTGTGTTTCCTGATTTCCGAAGATGCAGACTTTCCCCACCAAAACTCAGCCATACAAATTGGCTTTAGGTTATTCTGATAGGCAAAATGCAATAATTTTGGAGCGGCACATTCGCCCGAACCTGCTGGAGGAAACCCACCTTCTAGAAATGAAAAAATCTCCATTAAGGATTGAATTTCACCCTTAGCATTGAGAAAAGTGTAATGGTCAAATATCTTTCTTTGTAATTCCGCGGATCGATTTGCTCTTTGTTGTTTCAAAGAAATAAGTTCGTTTTTTAAAGTGAAATAGGCCGTTTCCGCAGCAGCAATTTTTTCATTCCACTCCCTTTTTTTATCCTTTAAAAAGTATTGCTCTCCAATAGATTCTTTGGTAAGTTGCTTCAACAAAGTCTCAAGCGATTCACTTGATAGTTCATTTTGTCCTGCTACTTTTTTCGCCTTTCGAGCTTTTCTGTTTGCTCGAATTTGAGCTTGGTAATCCTCAATTTCTATTTTATGTTCGATTCGAAGTTTTTCTAAATTTTCCTTCGTTGTTTTCAACTTCGGATTTCTTTCTCCTGCATCAACCAAGTCTGTCAAAGCGTCAACTTCGCGACCTTCCATTTTATAGAAACCTTCTTTCTTCAGTATGTCAAAAACAGGAGGAACGAATTTTGGCCAATGGTTACTATTTGCTAGTTTCCCGGAGAATGCGGATAAATAACCCAGCTCACCCTTTGTATTTTGAACGACAAGAACACCGAACATCTTTCCCAATGCTTTTTCAGAATCAGGGTCCGTTAATCCAAAATCGTGGTGCCAATCTGTTTGTGTTTGAAGGTGCTTTTGTAAATCTTCCGCTGCTTCAATTGCAAATGGATGAGGTTCATAGAAAAAGGGGAAGGTGAATTTTTCTGGAAGATCCGAATTTGAATCGACCTTCTCGAGAAATTGAAAGAATTTACCTTGTTTTAACATTGACCGTGCAAAATTAACGAATCAATAGGTGATTTTCCTAACTCTTTCATTCGTAATTGTCTATCTTTGCACCCTCAAAAGAAAAAATGGCACACAAAGCAGGTTTCGTAAGCATAGTTGGAAGTCCAAACGTAGGTAAATCGACCTTGATGAATCGATTGATGGGTGAGAAATTATCTATCGTTACATCGAAGGCTCAAACAACACGTCATCGTATTCTGGGAATCATGAACGAGGACGAATATCAAATCGTCTATTCTGATACGCCAGGTGTAGTCAATTCTGCCTACAAATTGCATGACCAAATGATGACCTATGTCAACACATCATTGCAAGATGCTGATGTACTACTTTTCATCACGGATATTTATGAGGATGAAATGAATCACGTTGAAACTTTGGAGAAAATTTCCAAAATGAAAGTGCCTGTTTTGTTACTTGTGAATAAAATGGACAAAAGTGATCAAGAAAAATTAGGCGAGAGATTAACGTATTGGCAAGAGAAATTGCCAAATGCGGAGATTATGCCAATTTCGGCTCTTCACGGTTTCGCAATTCAAGGTGTTTTGGATAGAATTGTTGAATTACTTCCCGAAAGCCCAGCTTATTACGACAAAGATGCCATTTCGGATCGACCAATGCGTTTCTTCGTTTCTGAAATCATTCGTGAGAAAGTTTTCATTCACACCAGAAAAGAGGTGCCATATGCAACGCAGGTCGAAATCGAAGAATATATCGAGGAAGAAAATATAACGAAAATCAGAGCACTGATCATCGTAGAAAGAGATACACAACGAGGAATCATCATCGGAAAAGGTGGAGAAATGCTCAAAAGAATAGGCCGAGAAGCCCGATTAGAAATAGAAAAGTTCATCGATCAAAAAGTGTTCTTGGATACATATGTGAAGGTGGACAAAGACTGGAGAGCGTCGGATCAGAAATTAAAAAAATACGGATATTAAAACGTTAGTGTAAAGTGTAAAGTTTTTGAGTTTAGAATGTGATAACAAATATCATGCTCTACACATTAATACTTTCACTTAATTACTTTATTAAAATGGGAAACGTAGTAGCAATAGTCGGAAGACCAAACGTAGGAAAATCGACTTTATTCAACCGATTGACGGAGTCAAGAAAAGCCATCGTCAAAGAGGTGAGCGGGGTAACTCGTGATCGATTGTACGGTCGAGGTGAATGGAATGGCGTTCAGTTTTCTGTTATCGATACCGGTGGATATGTGAGCGGATCAGATGATATTTTTGAAGGCGAAATTCGTAAGCAAGTCGAAATCGCTATCGATGAAGCCAATGTGATCATTTTTGTCGTTGACGTTATGGCAGGAATAGTTGATTTGGATGAAGTTGTTGCTCAAATGTTGCGTAAAACCAAAAAGAAAGTTTTCATTGTAGCCAATAAAGTAGACAATACGGAACGATTTGGACTTTCCTCAGAATTCTATCAATTCGGACTTGGTGATGTATACGATATGTCCGCTACAAATGGAAGCGGAACAGGTGAATTGTTGGATGAAATGGTGCTCGAATTCGACATTGCCGATGAGTCAAGTGTAGAAAATGATGGTCTTCCCAAAATTGCTGTTGTCGGTAAACCAAACGTTGGGAAGTCTTCTTTGGTGAACGCTTTGACAGGGAAAGATTCAAACATCGTAACTGCCATTTCAGGAACTACGAGAGATGCGGTCAATACTAGATACAATGCTTTTGGTTTTGATTTCCTTTTGATTGATACAGCCGGAATTCGTAAAAAAGCGAAAGTGCACGAAGATATCGAATACTATTCTGTGCTTCGTTCCGTGAACGCTATCGAAAATTCAGATGTTTGTATTTTCATGATAGACGCTCAAGAAGGTTTGCAAAAACAAGATTTGCAGATTTTCTATATGATTGAAAAAAACTCGAAAGGGGTTGTTGTTTTGGTCAATAAATGGGATTTGGTCGAGAAAGATCACAAAACCATGAAAGAATACGAGGAAAATCTCATCGAACAACTTGCACCCTTCAATGACGTTCCGATTATTTTTACCTCAACAATCACGAAACAAAGAATTCATAAAGCCTTGGAATCAACAATGGAGGTCTTTGAAAACAGAATCAAGAAAATTCCAACTTCTGTTTTGAATGATGTGATGTTGGATATTATCGATCATCATCCACCACCAGCGTTGAAAGGGAAATACATCAAGATTAAATTCGTTACGCAACTCCCAACACACGCTCCAGCATTTGCTTTCTTCTGTAATTTACCGCAATATGTTCCAGATAGTTACAAACGTTTTATCGAGAATCGAATGCGTGAGAAATTCAATTTCAATGGTGTTCCAATCAAGATTTTCTTTAGAAAGAAGTAAGTATTTTAGTACCTTTCGGTTGTAAAACAATCCCGATGATTAGACTGCTTTTTTCTCTTTTTTTGACAGGTGTTTTGTTATTTAGCACTTCCTTTACTTTGTTTTGGAAAAAATACAAAGACTATAATTATACAATTTATCATTCTCGTTCATGGAGTATTGATAAATCTGGAAAACTTGCAACCAAATTCATTTTCACCAGCAGTTTAGACTCATCCGAAGACATTTTCCAAGAGAATGTAAATCTCATCATTCAAGATGTTTCAGAACTCGATTTAAGTTTAAATAAATTCGTTGAAATCACTATTCAACAAATAAAAACGATGCTACCCAATGGAAAATTATTGGTCAACGAATGTGTAAGACGCGGTGGACCTGAATTCCAAAGATTGATATACACGAGCGCTATGAATAAACGGAATATGAAATTTGAGCAATATTGTTGGGTAGTAAAGCAAGAAGCATTCATTTTAACTTTTACATGCGAAGAATCAGAATATGACAACTGCCGAAAAACGGGACAGAAAATTTTGAATAGCTTTGTATTTAACAAGAAAGAACTCTAATAATTTTGAGATACGGCGCAATAGATATTGGTACGAACGCTGCACGATTGCTCGTTGGAGAAGTCGTGGAAGAAGATGGTCATTCGTTTATAAAAAAAGTTTCCTATACACGTATCCCTCTACGACTGGGTGAAGAGGTTTTTAGCACAGGCGAAATTTCTGAGAAAAAGAAAACTGAATTCGTTAAAACGATTCAAGCTTTTCGACTAATTTCTGAGATATTTGAAGTTGTTGAATTAAGGGCATGTGCCACCTCGGCCATGAGGGAAGCGACAAACGGTTTGCTCGTTCGTGATTTAATCGAAGTTGAAACCGGTGTTTCCATCGAAACTATTTCTGGAGATGAAGAAGCTGAGCTTATCCTGGGGACCTTTGCATTGTTCGACTTGGATATTGAAGTTCCGTTTGTCGTAATCGATGTTGGAGGTGGAAGTACCGAAATCAGCATATTTGAGAACGGCGAAAGAATCGCTTCTAAGTCTTTTGAAGTCGGTACTTTGAGAATCATTAAGGAGAAAGTGAATCCAAATGTTTGGGCGGATATGACCGAATGGTTGAAAACAAATATTGAGCTTTCGAAACATCACATCGTTTACGGAACTGGAGGTAATATAAATAAGGCGCAAAAGTTGGTCGGGACGATGCAAGCTGATCCAATTTCATTGAAAAAGGTAGAGGATTTACGCGATGCGTTAGAGCCCTTAACTATTGCTCAGCGTGTCGACCGATTTCGACTAAAACCTGATAGGGCCGACGTTCTTGTGCCAGCCATGGAAATATTTTCTCACATTATGCGTGCCTTGAAATGTCGTACTATATTAGTTTCGAAAATTGGACTTTCCGATGGAATCATTTATCAATTGGACAAAAAAAATAAGAACACATGACAAAAGCAGAACTGGTAGCTCAAATCAAACGAAAAAAATCTTTTCTATGTGTAGGATTAGATCCAGATTTGACCAAAATCCCTGCTCATTTATTGGATATGGACGATCCCATTTTTGAATTCAACAAAGCGATAATTGATGCAACCAAAGACTATTGTGTCGCCTACAAACCAAATACCGCTTTTTACGAATGTCACGGCGTAAAAGGGTGGGAGTCGCTTCAAAAAACTATCGATTATATTCCAAAAGACATTTTCACAATAGCGGATGCGAAGCGAGGTGATATCGGAAATACTTCACTTTATTATGCTAAAACTTTTTTCGAAACATTGAATTGTGACTCGGTAACCGTAGCTCCATACATGGGTGAAGGCAGTGTTTCACCTTTCTTGACCTATGAAAACAAATGGGTGATTCTTTTGGCCTTGACTTCCAACAAAGGCGCTTTAGATTTTCAGATGACGGAAGACAATAACGGTGAGCAACTTTTCAAAAAAGTATTAAAAAAATCCGTCCAATGGGGAACGCCTGAAAACTTGATGTACGTCGTTGGCGCCACAAGGGCAGAAGGAATAGGCGAAGTGAGAGCATTGGTTCCAAATAATTTTTTCTTGGTCCCAGGAGTTGGCGCACAAGGTGGATCATTGGAAGATGTTGTGAAGTATGGCTGGAACGAAGATTGCGGATTATTGGTCAATTCTTCGAGAGGGATTTTGTATGCCTCAACTGGAAATGATTTTGCTGAAAAAGCGAAGGAAGAAGCGATGAAGCTTCAAAATGAAATGGCAAGACTGATCGAAGAGAAGGGCCTTTAGTCTAAAAGGGACATTCAAAAAATCTGTTTTGGTAGATTAAGACGCCTCCTAGAGAAGGCGATGTAATCGACATTTTACAAAACGAAATAGTTATGACATTCGGGCTCACTGAAACATATACTTCCTCTGTTTCGTCAAAGGTGATCCTTGGATCATAATTGGCAATGGTAATCACCTTAACTTGATTACTTTAACCATTCAGTGAGTCTGTAAAATTATATTTCCCAGAAGTTGGAAACTCATTAAATGCAATTGACGTTACGTAATTATTGGGATTATTGTTTAGCGAAAGATATAGAATAAACCCAGCGTTAGTATTAAGTGAATCTGCTTAATAAGTCAAAGAATCATAAGTATAGTATGTGTCGAGTTCGACTTCACAGGGAGGTGAAATATTTGTATTTGGCGATATACATTCAGCAGGAGGGGTCTCTTTTTTACAGGCGAGCAAAAACACAACAATTAAAATGATTAGTGGAAGTGCTGTTTTCATTTGGTTAAAATAGTGATTCTGTATTTGGATTAGTCAAAAAAAAACCTCTCGCAATGCGAAAGGCTTATATTTTTTCTATACGAAAGATAGAATTAAGCTTCTGCTTTTTCTATCTCGTCGTCATCTTCAAAAATTCGTTTTGGCTTCAATTGCTGAAACACACCAAGAGTAATCCAATACGGAAGAACAAAGCCCATTAAAAAAACAAGCATCCAAAATGCCATTCCGCCGAACAAAAGAAACGTTGCTAATCCTAAAAAACTCATGAGTTGTATTATTTTTGTAAAACAATTATGACTGTAAAATTAATAAATTAATCTCATTCAAAATACAAAATGGAATTTAGAATTGAAAAAGATACGATGGGCGAGGTGCAAGTGCCTGCAAACCGATACTGGGGTGCCCAAACAGAACGTTCAAGAAATAACTTCAAAATTGGTCCTGAAGGTTCAATGCCGATTGAAATTGTTCATGCTTTTGCTTACCTGAAAAAGGCCGCAGCTCATGCCAATTGCGATTTAGGTGTGCTGCCAGCAGAGAAAAGAGATTTAATTTCTAATGTGTGTGATGAGATTTTAACGGGTCAACATGACTCAGAATTTCCTTTGGTGATATGGCAAACTGGTTCTGGAACGCAATCCAACATGAACTGCAATGAAGTGGTTGCCAATAGAGCACATGTCTTGAATGGTGGCAACTTGAACGATGGGGAGAAAGTATTGAATCCGAATGATGACGTAAATAAATCGCAATCTTCAAACGATACGTATCCAACTGCAATGCACATTGCTGCATATAAAATGACAGTTCAAACGACTCTTCCTGGAATAAAAAAATTACGCGATGCGCTTCAAAATAAAGTAGATGCATTCAAAGATATCGTGAAGACAGGTCGCACGCACATGATGGATGCGACTCCTTTGACATTGGGACAAGAATTTAGTGGTTACGTAGCGCAATTGGATCACTCCATGCGTTGTATCAACAATGCCTTGGTGCCTTTGGCTGAATTGGCTTTGGGTGGAACGGCTGTTGGAACGGGTTTGAATACACCGAAAGGATATGACGTACTCGTGGCTAAAAAAATTGCAGAGTTTACGGGTCTTCCATTTATTACTGCACCGAATAAATTTGAAGCTTTGGCGGCGCACGATGCAATGGTTGAATTGTCAGGAGCATTGAAAAGGGCAGCCGTTTCTTTAATGAAAATTGGAAACGACGTTCGTATTCTTTCTTCTGGACCTCGTTGTGGTATCGGCGAAATCGTTATTCCTGATAACGAACCAGGTTCATCCATCATGCCAGGAAAGGTTAATCCAACTCAACCAGAAGCATTGACCATGGTTTGTGCTCAAGTTATGGGGAACGATGTAGCAGTGTCAATTGCTGGTTCTAATGGACATTTTGAATTGAATGTTTTCAAACCGGTTATTGCCTATAATGTATTGCAATCTGCCCGACTGATTGGTGATGCTTGTGTATCTTTCACAGACAAATGTGCAGATGGAATTGAGGCAAACAGAGAAGTAATAGACAAACATTTGAACAATTCATTAATGTTGGTGACCGCTCTTAATACAAAAATCGGTTATTATAAAGCAGCTGAAATTGCGAAATACGCCCACAAAAATGGAACAACTCTACGTGAAGCTGCGATTGGATTAGGACATGTTTCTGAAGATGAATACGACCAAATCGTGGACCCTTCGAAAATGATTGGTTCACTAGATTAATTTTCCCTCCAAATGGAGAAGACAAAACACAAAAAAGGTCTCTTTCAAATGAATGAAAGAGACCTTTTTTTTCAGCCCGAAGCGGTGGTTATAATTGTTTGCAAATCATAACTTGTTTTGGGTATTATTTCCTTAATCGGTATTAGTCCAAAATAAATTTGATTGGGAGTCGAACTCGCGTTCTCACCTTCTGCATTTTTACTTCTCCAGGAATCCAGTTTGGAAAAGAGCGAACCACCCGCTTCGCTTCGCGATCTAAATCCGTGCTTACGTTGTTCTCCAATTCAATTTTGGTAATGCTACCATCTTTTTCTACGATAAACGATACCCAAACTTTTCCTTGCTCACCTCGGCTTATGCTACTTTGAGGATAATTTACATTGGATTGGATGTATTTATTCATTTCATTTACTCCTCCAACAAACATTGCTTCCGTGTCTGGAAAAAGTTCTAGTTTTTCAGGATCTTCAATTTTAACTTTTCCTCCTTTGGTCAAAATCGGTCCGGTTAGCAAACCACCAGTTTCAACTCCAACGCCAGTTATCACAGTTGAAGTGCTTCCCGTAATTTTAATAACTTCCCCAACTGTTGCCTGTGCATCAATCGTCGATTGTTGTTGTGAATCATCCACCTCGTGTTTGTTAAAAGTTTCTTCGACGTCCTTGGGCTTTTCTGGCTCCAAAACGAAGTTAATTGCGATTTGCTCTCTTGGAACATCGCTACCTGCATCAGCTCTTAACATGGGGTCTGAATACGTAAATGCAGCAAGGGTGAGTGAGCCCGTTACGAGAAGCCCCAACATGAAGAAAGCGCTTCGTTTGTTTTCCAGGTCGTACTCAGAATTCTTTTTTGCGATCATAATAATTAAATTTTAAGTTAGTATTGATGCAGTAAATCCAAAAGATGTGCCAAAAACGCAAGTCTCTGAAAAAGAATAATTTAAAATGATTTTTTCGTTAATATTTCGTTAAGTTTCACAAGTCAATATTTAAATTCACGCTGTTTTTAACTTTTGTTTTGAAAAACTGAACAAGTAAAATCTTGCGAGTTTTCAGCTAAATTACTCTGAGAGAAAACGTATCTTCGAGGTCGAAACAAACACACATGAAACCGATTTATATTTTTCTTCTTTCCATTGCAATTATCGCTGCCATACTTTTTCTTTCTCCAGTTGCCATTAACTTATTTGACGGAGAGGTAGCATTCCAAAAAGGCTTGGTTTATGTTGTAGAGAAAAGACCCTTGAGTTTGGGTTATTTTATTGGAATAGGATACGACCAAGCAGATATGGATGTTATCAAATCTTTTCGATTGCTCCCAACGGGCTATTTGCTAGCAGGAATTATGTTGTTAGGTATACCCGGATTGATAGCTTATCGCATTCAATTGAATCGCGCTACAAAGGATAAATCATGATTAAGATTTTAGTTTTTCTCTCGATTGTTTTCAGTGTTAATTTGGCTTTCGGTCAAAACTATCCAGACATTGATCAAACCTTGACCTATGATAAAACGGATTTTTCGGAAATCGATGAATTGATTGCTGAAAACCAGCACATGTTTTGTCTCGTTATTGCTACCAAAACGGACACTATTATCAATTGAACAAAGATAGTAAAACAGACTTTTTTATCGAAAATTTGAGAAAGGGAACCTACACATTTGAATACGATTTAAAAGTCACGGTTAAAGGGTCACTGCAATTAGGGCCTGCGAGGTCCACCTGTTATTATGCTCATAGTTTTAGTGCAAACACAAAAGGTGAAAGATTTGTATTAAGGGAAAAATAAAAGTAACTTGGGTTACCAAAAATAGTAAAGAAAACTGCCATACTTACTCAAATTAAAGAAATGAAAATCTGGGATACCATATCAATAGCCTACGCAGGTTATTCAAATTATTTTATTGACTTATTGGTTAATCCGATCCAGAATGAAATGCTTAATCCGTTTTATTTTCTCATAATAGTTTCGCTTTTTGTTTGGTCTCTAGAAATTATTTGGCCGTGGCGAGAAAAACAGAAAATTATTCGTAAAGATTTTTGGTTGGATACATTTTATATGTTTTTCAATTATTTCTTTTTCAATTTATTGATTTTCGCAGCTTTATCAGACATGACACAGCGGCTTTTTTCCGAGTTGATGACGGTAGTTGGTTTGCCGACATCAGGTGTTTTCGACTTTATGTCTGGAATGCCACAATGGGCCAGAGTACTTGGTTTCTTTTTGATTTTTGATTTGGTGCAATGGTCGGTGCATAATGCACTTCACCGAATTCCTTGGATGTGGAAATTCCATCGCGTGCATCATTCTGTCCAAGAAATGGGCTTTGCGGCACATTTACGGTATCATTTTATGGAGAATATTTTTTATCGAATTGCTTTGTTTGTCGTGCTTTCTTATTTGCTCAAGGTCAGTTTACCTAACATTGCGTGGATATATGCAGCTACAACTCTTATAGGACATTTGAATCACGCAAACTTTAAATGGAATTACGGACCCTTAAAGTATCTATTCAATTCCCAAAGATTCCATATCTGGCATCACGCCAAAGATCTTCCCGATACCCACCCGAAAGGAATGAACTTTGCAATCACGTTGAGTATTTGGGATTATCTCTTTGGAACGAATTACGAACCGTTTGATGGACGTGATATTGAACTGGGATTTGAGGACGTAGAAAACTTTCCGCAGGGGTTTGTAGAGCAGCAAATAGTGGCCTTTCGGAAAAAGTAGAACGTAGTTGTTCACATTCGGCTGATACATTGTGGAGAAGTTTGCTAATCGTCTTCCTTTGATTTCCTGATTGGCTTGCTATACCTATCTGTGAAACGTGAGTCATTTCGTTAATGAAGAAATTAAACAAATATATTCAAAAAGCGAATTTCGTTAAATTGTATACTGGTGATGCAGACGGGCAAGAAGATATAAGTCTAAACGAAACCGCTAGGCGTATTGATAAAGTAAAAAAGTACTTCTCTCAACAGATTTGTGTGGTAACCCTCTTAACTAAAAGCAACATTAATTATCTAACTGTAATTTAACATTTTTGAACGCGTCATTGACGAGTTGTTCATGTTCTGACTTAGTAATCCACTTACACTGTTTGTAATTCCAAAAGTAAGTTTCGTTTGGGCTTTTGTATTCAAGATCATGTAATTCTTGGAAACCATCAACCGTTGGTCTACATATACCATCTTCACCATACTCAGCAAGTTTAGTTGATACACATGAACTTAAAATAGGAACCCTACGGCAATTAAAAATAACTTTTTCATATTTATTTGTTTTATGATACAATACAATCAGAAGTCTCTTTGTTACAATTGGAAGTATATAATTGTTGGAATACTATGTGTAAAAAATATAAGCTAGGAAAATCGAGGAAATAATACCTACAAAATCAGCAATTAATCCTACTGAAGCAGCGTAGCGAATTTTTTTAATTTTTACAGAACCAAAATAAACTGCTAAAATATAAAAGGTTGTATCAGAACAACCTTGAAAAGTTGAAGCAAGTCTTCCAACAAAAGACTCCACACCATTAGTTTGGAAAATTTCTAGCATCAAGGCTCTTGCTGCAGGTCCGCTGAAAGGTTTCATAAAAGCAACAGGGAGAGAGTCGATAAACTCTAAAGAATTTACTCCAACAAATACCAGAACATACTCAATTCCACTAAATAAAGATTGCATTGCACCTGAGGTTCTAAAAAGAGAAACTGCAGCAAGAATAGCAATAACATAAGGTAGAATACTCAGTGCAATATCAAATCCACTTTTTGCTCCTTCTACAAAGCTTTCATAAACATTGATTTTTTTTGCAAAACCATAAATCACAAAACCAGTTATGGTTATGAGTAATATGAAATTACCGACAAACGAGGATATGAAATTAACAGAATCTGGAGAGTAAATACACCAGGCAAGCAAGCCAAAAATAAGAAAACTTAATCCTCCAATATAGGCGAAAATAACTCTATCAAAAAGATTTATTTTTTGTTTGATTGCAACTAGAATTAATCCTGTTAAAGTTGCAAAAAAAGTAGCAAATAAAATAGGTAAAAAAACTATGGTCGGATCAGTTGCTCCGTCTGCCATTGCGCGATAGCCAATAATACTTACGGGGATGATTGTTAATCCAGACGTATTTAGAACTAAAAACATAATTTGAGCATTACTAGCAGTATCTTTAGATGGGTTTAAATCTTGTAAGTGTTTTATAGCTTTCAGACCAATAGGGGTTGCAGCATTGTCTAACCCTAACATATTGGCACTATAATTAAGCATTATAGTACCTGAAGCTGGATGTCCTTTCGGAATTTCAGGAAATAATTTAGAAAAAAGAGGAGAAACAAACCAAGATAGCGAGGAAACAATACCCGCTTGTTCTCCGATGTTCATCACCCCCATCCATAGGCAAAGAGCACCAGTGAGGTAAATAACCATTTCAAAACCATTTTTTACACTTTCAAAAAGATCTTCCACCAATAATTTGAAAATATCAAAGTCATGAAAAATAAATGCTTTTCCACAGGCCATAATCATAGCTATGGCAATTAAAGCCACCCAAATTCTATTTAGTAACATTTATTATTTTTTAAAATCAGTATTTATTCCGTTAACAAAGTTTTTAATTACATCCACCTCTTGATGACAGGCAAACTTAGATCCATTGAAAGAAGAAATATCCTCACACTGAATATATTTATTAAATTGGATTAAGAATTGCTCGGATATTGGCATATAAGACCAATGCCATTTTTCCATTTTATATCCGCTTCTTTTAGTCTCTTCTTGGTCATCGTAAGTCATGTGAAAACCATATTTAAAAGCGTTTTCACACAACCAATCGAATATTTTTTTCCCTTCTCCTTTTTCGAAATAACTATTTTCTAGATTATTTAAATCTATATCAGTTCCCCAGTGGTGTCGTGAAGTTGAAGGCATAGAGCTATATTTCATAATTTCTTTTACTGCGGAAATACTATCCATTTTTAGGATGTTTTTACCCCATTTTCTATCCCAAATATTTTTTTGATGGTTAAAACTTCTTGTACCGGAAATTATTACAAGCTTTATACCGTCTTCAAGTGCAGCATTGTACATTTTATCAAACTTTAGCAACACTTCATTCCTTAGGTAGATTGTTTTTGAAGAGTATTTAGAATTTGCAATACTGAAATTACTGTCTTTTTTGTAATCGAATTTTCCAAGTAAAATGTTTTTTTCAATTTTTTCAAAATTGTTGGGTTTTATAGCTTTTTTGGTAGTAGAATTTCCAAATGATACTGATTCCACTAAAATATCTTTGTTTTCAAGAGTTTGTAGTTCTGAACGTTGTACTACTTTTCCTAAAGTTTTAGATTTTTTTATGTTGTTGCAGGAAAACAAAAAAACAGAAAGAAAACAGATAATTAATTTTTTCATTTAGCTAGTTGTTGTTATAAGGCAAGCACAAGATTTACACGATTTGAAAGTCACTTCTAATATAGAATTATATTACTAATAATATTCATGATAATTGATAAAGTATGTGCTTGCCTTAAAATCTGGGCAGAAATCATCGAAGTTTACAACAGTATAATTATCACTATTCTCATTGATTTCCATAGAAATGTGACCCAGAGCTATTTGGAATACGTAAGTTTCATCTTGTCCAAAAGAACTCGAATCAAAAGCGATGAAGCCAAGCAGTAGTTGTAATTTTTTCTTAGTGTGTTTTTTCAATAAAGATATTTAAATTAAATAATGCTTAATTATATATAATATCTTAGTGTATGTTTTTGCTGTGAAATTTAGCGAAAAACGTGCGCCTTTTGCGAAAATTTTATTGAATGGCAGGGATTTTGGAACGAAAATTCAGCCCGCAATTAAATATACACTTTATAAGTAAAGATTATTAATGACAATTGTTAATACCATTTACATAGTTTTCTATAATACCAATTTCTGAAGCTACCTCACTACCTTGAAAACCATTAATATCCCCTATGCTAATTTTTCTATTGTATCTTTCCAATAATTTACTAGACAATGGCATAAAACTCCAATGCCATTTTTCCATTTCATAACCTTTTCGATCTGACACCTTTTTATCAGAATAGACCTGACAAAAACCAAACTTAGAGGCATTAGCAGTAAGCCAATTATATATTTTCAAACCTTCTTTCGATTCAAAATATTCATTTTCTAAACTATTTAAATCAAAGTCTGTTCCCCAGTGATGTCTTGAACTCATAGGCATTGAACTATATTTTAGAATTTCTAGGGCTTTTTCCTTTGGCGATGTACTATTCAAATTATTCCATTTCCGTTCCCAAATGCTTTTCTGGTGTTCAAAACTTCTTGCACCAGAAATAATTATTAATTGGATCCCTTCTTGGATTGCTGTATTATACATTTTTATAAAAGCTTCATAAACCTGTGTCCTAAGATACATTGATTTTGAACAATGTTTTGGGTTTACTAAAACAAAACCCCTATCATTTGAAAAAGATGTTTTTCCGACTAAATAATCATTGTCAGGTGTATCTAAAGTGGGATTTCCTTTGATATTAATTTGACTATTTTCAAAACTTTCATTACCGGTGTTCATTTCCGGGTTTGAATTGTCAAATTTGATTTTTTCTTTACCAGAAACTAATTTAGAGTTTTTAGATTTATTATTTGTATCGTTTACTTCAATATTTGGGACTTTATCATCTGTACTACAACAGATAATTAATGTTGATAATATTAGAATAATCGAATACTTCATATTATTTATTTATAAATTTTGAAAAAACCCATCCAATCTTCCCATCTTTTCTTTTCACCTTGTACCACTTATCACCCGAAATAAATTCTAAATCAGAATTCACAATATCCGCATGCAAATACCCATGTTTAGGATGCTGGAAAGACACTTGATAAGTGCCATTATTATCGCTTAGAATTCTAACTGCTTTTCCTTTAGGTAAGGTATATGCGCTGTATCCATTAGAATTGTATAGTCTAATTGATGCAGTAGTTATAGCTTCATCACTATTTGAAGGCGAATATTCGTCTAATATTTGAACTCTTTCACCACTCCGCCGAAATTTCCCGATTTTACTAGATGTTGTAGAATGACTTTTTCTGAAAATTACATTTTTCGCACTAATCGAAGCATCTCCAAAAGGAACTGGATCTGGTGGAGAAGGAGGATCAGGTCCCCAAACCTCCCCCCCAAATGGATTATCTCTTGTTGCAGATTCTCCATCAAATATCATATCACCTGTACCAGTAACAATTGCTTTAATCTTTCGTCCTTTATTTTCTATCAATAATACATTATTTTCTTTTGTGGCGAGAAGTTTTTTATCATTCACTTCAACAATGTAATTATTATTAGACTTTGAAATTACAATCTCATTGTTTTTAATATCTCTATTAATATACCACAATCCTAAAAATTCATCTTTATCTTGGTTTCCACAAGAGACTAAAATGAGAGTAATTATAAATAAAATTTGTTTCATTTTTTCAATATTATTTCTGTTAATAATTATCTAAACGCTGCAGATTATAATAGTCAATATATTTTTATCGGTTAAACTTGTGTGTTTAAATTTAATAAATTAAATCGACTTTAGGAGCCATTAATGTCTTTAATTGTTTCTGAAGTGGGAGTTTTAGTTGTTTCATTAATGCTATGTTCCATCAAGTTTTGAATGTAACGGAGATCAGCGCCATTTTTTAATAAGTTAGTCAGAAGATCAAACCGAAAGTATTTCGAAACACAAATATTATCTCTATTTCCTGGGTGCTAAATTGGATAGTTGGCTCCATATTGATGTTCGTTTTGGTCATTACAGTTTTGCGCGAGTACCCCGAATATATGGTGGGATTAATTCTCATCGGTTTGGCCCGACCGAAAACTTTGGCGCGCATAGAGATCTCGTTTTGGAGGTCGGTTAACATTTTTGTTTTTGCTAAGCCTATTTTGTATTCATTAGTTCAGTTCATTGCAATATTTCGATTAAAAAATGAGTTGATGGTTCAAAAAATTCCAATCACCTTGAAATCTGTTTTGCTTTCAAGATAATAAACTGTTCCTTAATTTTATAACTTAAGAGGTAAACATTGGGCTGACGTGCTAAAATTGTTAAAAAGAAATTTCGAATTAACGATAATATCCTGAGCAGACAAAGAATAATTTCTGGATGCGCGCTTTTTGTAATACTGAACAACGAAAATTGTTCTTAAAAAGAAGCAGATAGAAATAAAATTTAACCGCAACATGGGTAGCTTAAATTACCATAAAACAGATATACTAATTTTTACCCAGAATTTGACTTTTCTGTTTACGATAGAAACGATTCATGTAAAAAACATGAGGAATACTCAAACAAGAAAGGATTATGAAGAAAAAACCGAGGTATTGTGTTTTTGCGATAAGTAAAAAGTAAATAATGATTAGCGCTCCACCTGCTGAAAAAGGTAGCGCATTTAGCCACATTTTTGCAGGAGTTTCTTTCAATTCTTTAGACAAATGTCTCCATCCATTCATACTGTGTTGCCCAACAAAATAAATTCCGAAGGATAAAAGCAAAGGCAACATACTCGAAAAGGTTAGATAAACTATCGTTAGAAATATAAATTTTGATTTCTTTATTAGCGCGAGTAATAGGGCAGAACTTAGTGTAAAAATTTGTATTTTCAAGACGCTTTGGGCATCTATAGATTCTATTCTAATGATATATTTGAGGTTTGGAATTTGTTTTAAGATTAATATGAAATCATTGAAGTGAAAAAACAGTAGAATGGTTAGAACTGCCATACCCCAAAGGAACGAAGTTATTCCGACCTTGTATTTCCATTCTGTGAAATCTGCTTCGCCGAAATGCCAAGCAGAATAAAAGATAAATAGCACCAGTGCTGTATCCGAAGAAAGCAGCCATAACAAACCAAAAAGTATACTTTTAGCTACGTATTTTGCACTAAAAGCAAGAAGTTGTTTCCGATTGTATATTTTTTTTGTTGATAAATGGTCAAGAGCTCCATGCGCCAATCCTACTGAAAAAAAGCCAGTAATTAAAACAAACCATGAAAGAAATTCAAAGTTGAAATAAGAAAGCAGAATAGTAAGAAATGTAAAGCCGAAGGGTAAAGATAGTTTAGGAAATTTAAAGCCCATAGAAAACAAATTTTCGAGAGCTGTTTGAATAAATAAATTTTTAGGTAATTTAGAAAAAATTGATATTTCCTCAATTGGACTAGTTTCTTCATTTAAAAAACTCAGCACCTTTTTGATGGGAGTTTTTGCAAATAAAATTTCAAAAATATTTTTTCCAAATTGAGGTTTTTCATCTAAAATTTTCAGTAATAAACGATCATAAAACTGAAATCGACTCTTTCTGCTTGACCTGGCTTTTTTATCACCATTTTTAATTGATTCCATTTGAAATAAAGCGTCATTGGCCATCGAATGGAAGGCATATCCAGTCGAAGCTTTGAGGATATCCGCTCTCGAACCCATATTTATCCAGTTTTTGCCATATTTATCAGTTTTCAGTTTTGCCGAAGACATTGGTATGACTCCATGCTCATATTCAAGAACATCGTAATCTTCAGCTGATTTTTTTATGAACGCAGATAAAATTGTATTTGCCTCATCCTTCTCCAAAATGTTTGCGCCAAAGCGAGTTAACTCGATTAGAGCTGTATTTTCATCAAAGGGTAGGACATAAACAAATTGAGTAAACTCATTTTGAGGAATATTAAAATCCATCATTACGACCGTTTTGGGGTCGAATTTTTGTTCTCGGGTATTAATTTTCCATCCGACAAAGGATTGATAGATATGACTTTGATACTTTAGAGGTTTTTGGAAAGAAGGGGGGCGACTATCGAAAACTTGGGCAGCTTTGATTGTCTGAGTTTCTAATTCTAGTTTAAAAAATTCGGAAGTAACTATAGGTGAATCTTGGAATGTGTTAGAAAAAAAAGTGACATCATGCGTTTTGATTGCAAGCTTGGAGGCGTTATATAAATCAATACCCTTGATATGATGATATTGAAGCGGTTGAATGTTTTGTTTTGTAATTCCAGTTATTTCAACATTGTCCCAACTTTTACTAATTAAATCTTTTAACCCTAACTTAAGAACTTCTTTTTCAGATGCCCAAAAACAGAAAGTTCTATCATTCTTTGTTTTACTGCTGGGCTCAATAATCGCAACTTTTTTTCCTGCCAGTAATTCGTTTCTATTTAAGCTTAACAGCAGTAGACAGTTCGCTGCACCTAATCCAATGAATGCATAATCATAGGCATCTTCTAACTTTTCTTGAGCCATCTATTCCAATGATTACAAATTAATTTTAAGGTAAAAAAAGAAAAAAGGATGGGGTTTAAAAAACCACCATCCTTTTTCCTTTTAAAAATTTAAATTTATGCTTCAGCTTCATCTGGAGTTCTACTTAATGCGTAGATTACCAAACCAAAACCAATTTTGTTAATTGCATCAGCAATGTTGTAAACGATATCCATTGCCTTTGCTGCAGCCTCAGGGTTTTCTACAAACGTGATGCCAAACAATCCACCTGGAGTTCCTAAAATATAACCCAAAGGATAAATTGCCCATCCTACTAATACGAACCAAGCAAGAATTCTTGTTGCTTTTGCCACTTGCGGACCTGCTGATTGAGATAATTTTGCAATTTCCCCAAACCAAACAAGATATGCAATGTAGAAATAAGCTGCTCCTGATAAAACACCCCACATTACACTGTGATCGCGGTCGATAGTTTCTCCAAAGTAACCTGTTACTAACATGACCAAAGATGCCAAAATTAATTTCCACAACAAGCCAATTTTCGCGCCTGCTTTTTTCGTGATTAAGTAAAATTCCACACACATCAATGGAACGGTCAAGATCCAATCGACATAACGGAAGAAAGTAGGGGAATCACCCGTTTCTAAGTTGTAACCTCTCATGTAATAGTAATGCACTGCTGCAATAAAGGTTATTAAACCAGAGACCAAGACTGAGGTTCTCCATTTTTTTGATGTGTTATTCAACTCAAAGAAGAAGAATACTGACGCGGCCATCATCGCCATCGTTCCGATAAAGAAAGTAAAAGCAACGTAATTGTCGCTCGCAATTTTTAAATGCTCCATGTGTAATTTTTTTTAGTTAATAAGAATCAATATTAAACATTTTTATTACAATTAACCTTAAATTGACGAAAAAAATTAAAAAAGGTGTAATAAGAAATAAGCTCCGTAAAGCCAAGAATCCTTTATGCTAACAACTTTTTCATCGAAACTTTCTCTCGAATAATTGCATCCAATTCTAAAATTTTCACACGGATTTGTTCCATTGTATCGATATCACGAACAGTCACGGTATTGTTTTCCAATGTTTCATGATCCACCATTACACAATAAGGCGTTCCAATTGCATCTTGACGTCTATATCGTTTACCTGGAGAATCTTTTTCGTCGTATTGACAATTAAACTCAAATTTTAAACCATCAAAAATAGCTCTTGCTTTTTCAGGTAATCCATCTTTTTTCGTCAATGGCATAATTGCTACTTTGTAAGGTGCAAGCGCAGCGGGTAATTTCAAAACAGTTCTATCTGATCCGTCTTCCAATACTTCTTTTCTCAACGACGAACTCAAAACAGCTAAGAACATTCTGTCCAATCCTATTGAAGTTTCTATGACATAAGGAACGTAATTTTTGTTCAATTCTGGATCGAAATACTGCAATTTTTTGCCGGAATGCTTTTCGTGTTGTATCAAATCGAAATCGGTTCTGGAGTGAATTCCTTCCAATTCCTTGAATCCCATTGGGAAGTTAAATTCGATATCTGCCGCTGCATTTGCGTAATGCGCCAATTTAATATGATCGTGGAAACGGTAATTCTCATCACCCAAACTAAGCGCCTTGTGCCATTTGATTCGGTAATCTTTCCAGTACTCGTACCATTTCATTTCTTCTCCTGGACGAACGAAAAATTGCATTTCCATTTGTTCGAATTCGCGCATGCGAAAAATAAACTGACGAGCAATAATTTCATTTCGGAAGGCTTTACCAATTTGGGCAATCCCAAAGGGAATCTTCATTCGTCCTGTTTTCTGTACGTTCAAGAAATTTACGAAAATACCTTGCGCCGTTTCTGGACGCAAATAAATTATCGAAGCATCGCCCGCAACAGAACCCATCTCCGTAGAGAACATCAAGTTGAATTGTCGAACTTCTGTCCAGTTTTTAGAACCTGAAACAGGACAAGCAATTTCTAAATCTTCGATCAGTCTTTTTACACCTTCCAAATCTTCGTTTTCCAAAGTGGTGCGCATGCGATCTTGGATTTCAGTGATCTTCGTAGCATTTCGCAATACATTTGGATTCGTCGCACGGAATTCCGCTTCATTGAAATCATCTCCAAAACGTTTCAATCCTTTCACAACTTCTTTGTCAATTTTCTGACGAATTTTTTCAATATGATCTTCAATCAAAACATCAGCACGATATCTTTTCTTGGAGTCTTTGTTGTCAATCAATGGATCATTGAATGCATCCACGTGACCAGAAGCTTTCCAAGTCTCCGGGTGCATGAAAATGGAAGCGTCCAAACCAACGACGTTCTCGTTCATTTGAACCATAGACGTCCACCAGTAATTCTTGATATTGTTTTTCAGTTCAGCACCCAACTGACCATAGTCATACGTAGCGCTCAATCCATCATAAATCTCCGAAGATGGAAATACAAATCCATACTCTTTGGCATGCGATATCACTTTTTTTAATTGGTCGTCTTTCTGTTCCATGGGCGCAAAGGTAATGCGAAATTGAGAATTGACAATCGTGGTTGGTGTCGATTACACGAAATTATGGTGGATTGGGTAGGTTGTAGCGACGAATGGCACTAATTTTCAAGGATGGTCGGGTTTAAAATGTTGAATACCATCACCAGATTAGTGTAAATCCGTGCAATTAACTACGCTGCTGCTGTGCGGTCGTGGAAAAAAAACGGATTCAGAAAAATTAGAGGCAAAAAAACCCGTCTCGGACTTACCAAAACGGGATTTAAATATAGTTCATGAACGACTTAGTCCATTATTTCTTCTTTAATTGGTTTTGCTGGAGCTTTTTCTTCTCGCTCTTCAACCTCTATTTTCTTATGCGTTTCTAAGCGTTTGATAGCACCTGCTTGTTTCGCTTCCTCTTTTTTCAATTCAGCCATGCGCTTTTCAGCTGCAGCACCTTCATACACTTTGTATTGGGTAACTCCGTTTTGAATGGTTGTTTCCTTTAATCGAGTAACACCATTTTCTTCCGTAACGTTTATCTGTTTTTCAACCTCCATTTGTTCTTCAACTTTCGGCTCATTTTCGGTTTTCACTTCTTTTTCACCCTTAACGATTTTTTTCTCTTTTTCAATTTGAGAAAATGCAGTTGAAGAAAGTAATACTGCGCAGATAACTATTCCAATTTTTTTCATCGTTCTATTGTTTTAGACAAACAAGGATACAACTTTTTCAGTACTTAAACAAAATATATAGCATGCTAAATACTTTGTTTAGACCTTTTTAACTTTTTGAAAATTATCGAGTTTGATTGATCTCTCCGATGTAATTTAATATTCGTTCTTTCCCAAATGCAGAAGTGCTTGAAGTCGTGAAAACTGGAGGAAGGGCATCCCAATATTTCAACATCTCCTTTTTGTATTTCGCTAAGTTTTTCTGAAGAACGGAACTAGACAATTTATCGATTTTAGTGAAAACCATCGAAAAAGGAATTTCCTTCGCACCACACCAATTCATGAATTCAATGTCAATTTTTTGAGGTTCCAAGCGCGAATCAAGTAGGACAAACACGTTCAATAATTGTACGCTTTTTGTCAAATAATCAACAATGAACTTCTCCCATTCACGACGTGAAGATTTGGATGCCTTAGCGTAACCATATCCCGGTAAATCGACCAAATACCAGTCGTCGTTTATCAAAAAATGATTGATAAGCTGAGTCTTTCCTGGCCTTCCTGATGTTTTTGCCAATTTTTTATTGTCGGTCAGCATATTTATCAAGGAAGATTTTCCTACATTAGAGCGACCGATAAAAGCGTACTCGGCTTTTCCGTCTTTCGGGCATTTACTAAACTCACTGTTCGATATAACGAAAACGGCTTCTTTGATTTTCATTTTTTATACAATTCTTTCGGCAAAGTTACAAAAGGAAAAGAATGTCTTGAGAATTTCAATAATCCTTCTGTTTTTACGTTTAAAAAAGCAGCTTTCTTGTTATCTTTGTAATTATAAATACTCATGTTATGAAAAATCTTATTTCACTTTTCTTTTTAAGCCTTGTCCTTTTGGCTTGTGATCAAGTAAAAACGGCCGAAAAAACTGACGATAAAGTTCAAACACCTAAAGAGAAAGTGGTTGCGAATAAAATGCTTACTTTCGAAATTCAAGGAATGTCATGCGAAGTGATGTGCGGTGGAAGTATCCGACAAGAATTATCTGAAACAAATGCCGTTGAAAAATGTGATTTCGATTTTGAAGACGAACGCAAAACGAACATCGTAACAGTATCATACGACCAAAAGAAAACGACGCCAAAAGAATTAATTAAAATCGTGACGAAAATGAACGATGGTCAGTTTAAAGTTGGCAAATCAGATGAACACGATATTTCAATCAGTATTAAAGCGACAATTAAAGACGTTCCTGCATCAGTGGTGGAGGAAACAAAGTCGTAACCGAGGGAATTGAAACTACACCACCGAATTTTAGGAGAAGGAAAACCCATGGTCATCTTGCATGGCCTTTTTGGTTATTCGGACAATTGGCAAACGCACGCCAAAAAACTAGCCGAATATTATCAAGTTATTCTCGTTGATCAGCGCAACCACGGACACAGTGATTGGAGCGATAAAATAAGCTACGATTTAATGGCCGAAGATTTAAAGGAACTTTTTGATGATTTTAATTTAGAAGAAGTCATCCTTCTTGGTCATTCCATGGGTGGTAAAACAGCAATGAATTTTGCTCAAAATTATCCTGATTATTTGGAAAAACTAATCGTGGTGGATATCGGAACGAAAACCTATCCTTCTCATCACGAACAAATTTTGGCAGGTCTTCATGCGATTGATTTAAAGGTAATACATAGTCGTTCTGAAGCTGAAGAAGCTATGGCGAAGCATATAGAATCAAACGGTGTTCGTCAATTTCTACTAAAAAACCTGTATTGGATTGAAAAAGGAAAATTGGCTTGGCGAATGAATATTCCATTACTAGAAAGAGAAATGACAGCTATTTTGCAAGGACTTCCATCCAATGAGGTTCGAATTCCAACTTTGTTTATTCGCGGAATGATGTCGGATTATATTTTAAATGAAGATATTCCGGTTCTAGAAAATCAATTTCCGGATTCTCATTTTGTGAGCGTCGAAAAGGCGGGACATTGGGTTCACGCCGAAGCTCCTGAAGAATTTATTGAGGCTGTTTTGTCCTTTTGTTTGAGATAGACCATATTATGGTAGAGAATTTGTTGTCCTTATACTTCTATGAACCTTTTACTTCTTTTTTTGATGGCTTGGTCCGGCTCTGGGTTTGGATAAACTTCCTTCAATTTTAAGTCCCATAATTTTGGTGATATAGAAAATTATTCCGACTGTTTTGTTGATTTGATCATTACCCAAAAATGGAGCAAAAAAGGAATATTTGCTCAGCGTTAAAAAACCAAATGACGTCGTTTATATCGTCAGAGGTCAATTCATCGAGAAGGACAGCAGCATCGTCCTTCGATTTCAGTACGAGTAGTAAAATTGATGTTTTTCACTTTGTTAATGGTTCAAATTTTATTCGAATGGCATCTTCGAATAATAGTCGTACACAAAAACTATTGATTAATAGATAAGTGACATCGTTTTTTTTCCGAAAGGAATCCCATTTTTAAAGGGTTTCTATTTTTTTATTTGATCAAATAGTTTTATTTTTATAAAAATTTTACAAATGAAATGAATTCTGAAATGCTTTTTCACATCAGGGTTGTTTCGATTCAAACAGTCTAATAATAATAATTATGAAAAAAATTTACTTAAGCGTCCTTGCATTAGGTTTTACTTTAGGTGTTTCTGCTCAGCAGGAAAAAATGTTGGTTCAAAAGCACGATAATGGTGCCGATGCTTCAATAACAAAGCCAAATAAACCAAGCACAATTAATGATAAAGCGACAGTGATTTGGTCGGATGATTTTTCATCTGCTGCAACTTGGACAATGACGAATACAAGTTTACCAACTCCTGAAAACTGGACTATCCAAACTAGCCCAAGTGCTATTCCAAATGCTGCTCCTTCTTTGTTCCCGTTGAACACCGCAACTGCTTCAAATGGATTTGCATTGATTAATTCTGATGGTCAACCTGGCAATACGGATGGTGATGGTGCTATCATAGCGGAAATTACAAACGTTACTCCTGTGGATTTATCATTATATCCAAATGTAATTTTGAGATTTCAACATAATTACCGCTGGTGGCATGAGGAAAGAGGCGTACGTCTTTCTCCAGATAATGGAACAACTTGGTTTGAATTCCCTATTACTTCTGAAACAGGAGGTGCTATCGCAAATGGATATCCAAATGATCAGAATACCTTGAATCCAGAAATGGAAGAAATCAATGTTTCTGCTGCCGTTGGAGGTGGGGCTCAAGTTTTAGTTCAGTTTTACTACAACGACAACGATTTTTGGGGTTGGTACTGGGCTGTTGATGACGTTGAATTAATCGAACAACCAGCAAATGATATTCAAGTAATGTCTGCTTGGTTTTCTGGTTCTACGAATCAAGGTCGTGAGTATGGACGAACTCCTATTACACAGTTAGATGCAGCGTATAACGTTGGTGCTGAAGTATTGAACTTCGGTACTACCGATCAAACAATTATCGCAGTCAATGCGACTTATGCTTCAGCTTTTACAGCGAATGCAACAGGTCCTGCTTTATTACCTCAAGGTGATACTGCTTTTGTTGAATCATTAGAAACGCCTGCTTTACCAGTCGGAATATACACAGGTGTTTACACAGCTACTTCGGCAGAAGAGTCAACTGGTGCAGATTTTGCAAACAACATCTACCCAAGAAATTTTGAAGTTACAACTAACATGTACTCTTTAGATGGTATTGGAAATCACCCTGCAGCTACTTCAAACCTTGGTATAATTGGTACTGCATCGTTTACAGGTGCAGAAGATGGATTAGTTCTTGCAGGTATGTATGATATCAAAAATACGACTGATGTTTCAGGAATGAGAATCATGTTAGGTTCTACGACTATCGCTGGTGGTCAAATCTATGGATCAATTAAAGACACTGCGACATTCTGGATTGATGATATGACACCACTATTCAATATCTCTGATCCTGTAACAGTTACCGCAGCTAATATAACTGCTGGTTATGTTGACGTTTTGTTCCCGGCTATTGTTTCTTTAACTCCTGGTGCTTACATGATGGCGGCTGAATTATACAGTAATGGTGGTGCAAACACAATTTCTGTTGTTGATGACAAAACAGTTCCTCAGCCAGGTACGGCTTCTGGAATTTATATTCAAGGTGACCAATCTTACACAAATGGTGTTGCTATCGGGATTCGTATGTTGGTGAACGATGCGTGGGGAGTTGGATTGAACGAAGTTGCTCTTAAAGGAATTTCTGTTTACCCGAATCCTTCAGAAGGAATCATCAATATTGATGTTGCAGATAACGAAGGTGTTACTGTTACTGTTTATAACATGTTAGGAAAAGAAGTAACTTCTAAATTGGCAAACGGAACAACTACAATTGATTTGTCTGCTAACGGTTCAGGGATGTACATCGTAAAAGTTGCTAACGAAAATGGTGCAGTTGTAGAAAGAGTTATTATCAAATAATTCGAATTTACATAAACCAATAATTTAATTGGAAGGGGTCGTGAATGCGACCCCTTCTTTTTTGCTTTTAAAATTCCCATTGTGTATTTTTGACCCAAACTCGTTAACACATGAAAGCATACGTTTTTCCCGGACAAGGGGCACAATTCTCAGGAATGGGAAAGGATTTATATGATTCTTCTCCTTCTGCAAAAGAGATGTTCAACAAAGCAAACGAAATCTTAGGATTCGATATTACCAAGATCATGTTCGAAGGAACGGACGAAGAATTGAAACAAACGAAAGTAACGCAACCTGCGATATTTTTGCACTCAACTATTCTTGCCACTTGTTTAGGTGAAGATTTCAAACCAGATATGGTGGCCGGTCATTCCTTAGGTGAACTCTCTTCTCTAGTTGCCAATAAAACACTCTCATTCGAAGACGGTTTGCGGCTTGTTTATCAGAGAGCGCTTGCCATGCAGAAAGCGTGTGAAGCAGAACCTTCCACCATGGCCGCTATTTTAGGCTTGGAAGATGATGTAGTTGAGAAAATTTGTGCAAAGATTGACGGAGTCGTAGTCCCTGCAAATTATAATTGCCCTGGTCAGTTGGTTATTTCTGGAGCCATCCCTGCTGTTGAAAAAGCATGTGAGAAATTAACCGAAGCTGGAGCCAAAAGAGCATTGATGTTACCCGTTGGTGGTGCATTTCATTCACCTTTAATGGAACCTGCACGTACCGAATTAGCGGCTGCAATTGAAGCGACTACTTTCAATACACCAATTTGTCCTGTATATCAGAATGTAACGGCAAGCGCGGTTAGTGATCCAATTGGAATTCAAAAGAATTTGGTGGCGCAATTGACGGCTCCTGTGAAATGGACGCAAACAATGAATACTATGATTGCTGACGGATGTGCTGAAGTCGTTGAAGTGGGACCAGGAAAAGTGTTGCAAGGTTTGTTCAAGAAAGTAGACCGTGCATTTCCAACGTCAAGCGCTGAGATAGCTTAGGTTAAATGTTCCTTTGAAATAGTTTGTCGATATCAGCGGATAATCGTCCCCGTTTCTATCCAATTACTCTCATTTAAAGCACGGTCAACGAGCATGATTTCATATTTGATGGTATCGTTGTCGGCAGAAATAAGATTGTAAAAAATCGGTTCGATTGTGTATTGGATTGTTCCCTTAATTGATTTTGGTTTACCAGTGAAAATTGGACGCAATCGATTTCTGAAAACAATAGGTTGCCCGGTCAAATCTAATCCCGGTTGCCAACCTTGCCCATCTACTTTTTCATAGTATTTGAGAAATAAATTGTAATGATATGGCGAATTTAAATCGAAAGGAGGTTCCAATTGATCCGGTTCTAACCCGATATCTCCTTCACCATCCTGAAAACTAATGGTCAGGACCGCGGTGTCTCCAAATATGTCGAAGGACTGAAACTCAATTTCGGGTGTTGACTCAAAATCGTCCTTCTTGAAACAGCTAGAAAGCAAGAATAAAACACCAATAGAGGCAAATATCAATCGCATAGTCGAAAGTAAGAAATATTGAGGAATTTACACGATTTATTCAGAAACCAACTAATTTTGACGCATGAAAGATTGGACAGGTATTTTTAGCATCAAAACGGAAGAAGACTTTGCGTTTTGGGCCCTAAAAATCTTTCGGTTTCAATACGAGAACACACTCGTTTACAAAGAATATTGTGATTTACTAAACCGAGCCAATCCAACACAAGTTTCGGAAATTCCCTTTTTACCGATCTCTTTTTTTAAATCTCATCAAGTAAAACATAGAAATCTTTCTGTCCAAACGGTTTTCAAAAGTAGTGGAACAACGGGAATGGAGCGATCAGTTCATGAAATTCAGTCACTAGAAATGTATGAGGAGTCTTTTCAATTAACCTATTCAAATCAAATAGGAAATCCTGAGGAACAAGTGATTTTAGCCTTACTTCCCAATTATTTGGAGCAAGGTGAGTCCAGTTTAGTTTACATGGTCAACAATTTAATTTCACAAAGTAAAAATGCTTTGTCCGGTTTTTTGTTGAACGAAATTGAAGATATAGAAGTCAGGTATAAAAAAGCTCTTGCTGAGAATAAGAAAGTGGTCATTTTTGGCGTGTCATACGCTTTGCTTGATTTGGCGGAGAAGAACATCGACTTATCAAAAGCTATAATTATTGAAACCGGCGGAATGAAAGGCCGAAGAAAAGAACTCACCAAAGAACAATTACACGATACTTTGAAAACAGGGCTCAATTGCGACATCATTTGTTCTGAATATGGAATGACGGAGCTGCTTTCACAAGGGTATTCTAAAGTCGATCAATTGTTTGAAATGCCCAATTGGATGAGAATTAATTTACGTGAAACAAACGATCCATTTTCTCCTCTGACCAAGGCAAAAACAGGTGGCATCAATGTCATAGATTTGGCAAATGTGTTCAGTTGTAGTTTCATTTTGACCCAAGATTTGGGAAGATTGGAAAACGGTAAATTACGATTGATGGGACGCTTAGATAATTCTGACCTTAGAGGCTGCAACCTTCTAGTACAATAAGTAAAGATTCACCACCCCAAAGCAAAAGGAATTCATTACCTTTAATTCTAAATAATTTTATATCGTGCGGTTTCTTCTGATTCTATTTCTAATTCTGCCTTACTGCTCCAATGCCCAGTTTTACAATGGGAGCAATCAAGAATTTGGTAAAAATAGAGTGCAGTATTTCGAATTCGATTGGCGGACACAAAACTATGAACGGTTCAAGCTTTATTTTTATCGGGGTGAAGAAGATTATGCAGATTACCTAGCTCAACAAGTTCAAATAGAATTACTCGATCTCGAAGAAAGATTAAATTTTCAAATTGAGGAACATCTGGAAATTCTTTTGTTCAAATCGCTAACGGAATTGCGACAAAGCAATATTGGACTCTCGAATGAAAACTTCGCCAGTTATGGTGGGAAAAGTCAAATCGTAGGTTCCAAACTGCTTATTTATTATGAAGACGATCACAATTCTTTGAATCAACAAATCAGAGAAATAGTGGCTGAAACTGCGATTCGTAAGATTTTATATGGCAACCAATGGTCGGATATTTTAATTGGCAATGATCCAAATAAAAATCCAGGATGGTTTACACAAGGCTTCGTTCACTTTTTGTCTCGCGATTGGGATGCAGATTTTGAGGCCAAATTGAAAGATGGTTTTCTGTCCAACCGCTTTGAAAATTTCTCTCTATTGACTGTTGAAGAGGAACCAATCGCTGGTCACGCTTTTTGGAATTACATCCAAGAAACGTATGGAAGAAGTCAATTGTTGAGCATACTTTTTGTCACTAAAAACGTCGGTCACATCGATAGAACTTTGGAATATCTGTTGGGCTCTAGCACGCAAGAACTCCTTCCCGAATTCAATAATTTTTACACGAAAAGATTTCTTACCGACCTTAAATACCAAGATGAGGTATCGGGTACAGAAGTTACATCTCGTTTGAAAAAAGAAACGAAATTGACAACCGTAGCTGTAAACGATCAAGGAGATAAAATGGTCTATGTAGTCAACTTAGAAGGTCGATATAAGCTGTATTTGCAAGATTTCACTTCTGATAAAATAAAAAAAATTATTACCAATGAACCACGTTTAATAAGGATTCAAGACGTTTCTTTTCCAGTGGCAACTTTTCATCCTTCGGGTGACTATTTCGTGTATTTCACCGAAAGAAAAGGTTTATTGATGTTCAATCTTTATGATATTGGAGAGAATACAACCTTGACCAAAGAGGTGCCGAGTTTGGAGAAAATACTTTCTTGTGATTATTCTTCTGACGGGAAAAGCATAGTGATTTCCGGTGTGAAAAATGGTCAAACGGATATCTATATTTATAAAATTTCAGGCAACTCTGTCGATCAATTAACGGATGATTTGTGGGATGATTTGAACCCAACGTGGACCAATGATAACACAGGAATTTTATTTTCAAGCAATCGATCGGACAATTTTCCACCGAAAAAAAATGTCATAGTTCCTTTCGAAAGCGCGTATGATCTTTTCCTTTTTCCGCTTAAGGATAAAGACAAAAAGCGACTAAGCTATCAGCGAATTACCTCAACTGCGGATGTAAATGAGCAACAGGGACAAGAATTACCAAATGGCAATATCAGCTACTTGAGTGATGAAAACGGGCTTTGGAATCGTAGGGAATTGAAGAAAGACAGTGTCATTTCCTTTGTTGACACTATCATTCATTATCGCCCAGATAACAAAACGTTTGCGACAAGTAATTTAACAACCGGAATTTTACAGCAAAATGTCATCGGAAAAACGGACGAAGTGGTCACGCTTATTTTTCAAAACAATGGTTATCAAGTTTTTAGGAGTCTACTTGAACACGCTCCAAAAGAATTGAATGTAGTTTACTTTAAGGACCGAGCAGCGCGAAAATTTGGCCCAATGACGAATTATGTAATTCAAGATACAGTTCAATCGGGTGACTCACTTAACAAGGAATCAATAGAAAGACCAATTGAAATTTCGGAGGATGGAAAGTACACGAAACAGAAAATAACCTTGTTTGAAGATCTGTCGCAAATCAATAAAAATAGGAATAATGAAGAGTTGATTTTTGAAAGTGCCAGTCAAGGCAGGTACAAAATAAACTTCGCCAAAGATTTTATAAGTGCGAAGATTGATAATGCTTTTTTAAATCAGTCCTATCAAATTTATTCGGGTCCTGGTAGTGTGTATCTCAACCCTTCTGTAAGTGGAATGCTTCTCATAAGCTTTAGCGATGTCATGGAAGATGTTGTGATTTCTGGAGGATTACGCATCCCAACTTCTCGAAACAATAGTGAGTTTTATACAGGAATTAATTTTAGAAAAAAACGATTGGATAAGCAATTGTTTTACTACCGCCGAAGTTATGAAGACCGATTTGCGCAAGGGCTTGACAAAAACATTACGCATGAAATCCAATTGAATCTAGTTTATCCTTTTTCGGAAGTTTTTTCATGGAGAGGGACTGTTTTATCTAGAACAGATTTGATGCATCCACTAGCGCTGAGCGAGGCTTCTTTGCAAAGAGATATTCGTTACAATTATCAAGGTGGACTAAAAACCTCATTGGTTTTCGATAATGCAAAGCAGTGGTCCGAAAACACTTGGACAGGAACCCGCATGAAGGTTTTTGCAGAATATCTCCAAAGCACAAGTGCCAAAGTGTTCGGAATGCTCAACTTAGGATTTGATGCCAGACATTCCATTTCGTTGCGCAAAGAACTTATTTGGGTCAACCGAATTGCAGCTGGAACATCACTAGGTGGACAGCGTTTACTTTATTACATGGGTGGTGTAGACAATTGGATGCTACGTCCAGTAAATAATTTTAATCTTGATACACCAGTCGACCCAAAAGGAAATTTCGCCTACCAAACACTTGCGACACCTATGAGAGGTTTCGTTCAAAATCAGCGAAATGGAAATTCATTTGCTGTGATAAATTCAGAATTAAGAGTCCCACTTTTTGTTCTTTTCACTAGAGGAGCGATCAAAAACGAGCCACTTCGAAGTTTTCAATTAATTGGATTCTTTGATATTGGAGCGGCTTGGAATGGTCGCAGCCCCTTTTCAGATGAGAATATTTTCAACGAATTGGTGATAGATAATAAACCGGCTATGATAAAAATTGAAAATTCACGCGAACCTATAATTGCCGCCCTCGGTTCAGGTGTTAGAACTAAAATTTTTGGTTACTTTGTACGTGCAGATGTAGGTTGGGGAATCGAAAACCTTCGTTTAAATAAGAAACCCAATTTGTTTTTGTCCTTAACACATGATATTTAAAATGAGCGTTCAAACCATTTTATTTCTAGTTTTAATAGGTATTTCTTCAGGAATTCTCAGCGGATTCGTTGGTGTTGGTGGTGGAATAATTATTGTTCCCGCTTTGGTTTTTATGTTAGGAATGACGCAGCACCAAGCCCAAGGAACGAGTCTCTTTATTCTATTGCTGCCAGTCGGCATTTTGGCGGTGATGAACTACATGAAAGCCGGACATATCAATTGGGGATATGGAATTGTTGTATCGCTCACATTTGTCATAGGCGGATACATCGGAAGCAAATTGTCCCTTAAACTATCTCCGCATGCAGTAAAGTTTGTTTTTGGAATCATCATGATACTCATATCTATAAAACTGATTGTTTCTGGCTATAACGGTATTCAAAATGAACGATAAGATAATAGAACGCATCAAGCAATTTTCTGAAGACTTTTTCGATGAAATAAGAGAAATTCGAGAACATTTGCACCAAAATCCAGAGCTTTCCTTTGTCGAATTTGAAACCATGAAGTTTGTTTCTCAAAAATTGACAGAATGGAAAATTCCGCACGAAACGGAGATAGCTGGTACAGGAATTCTCGGTTTTATTCAAGGAAATCATTCGAAGGAAACGAAACATGTCGTGCTTCGGGCCGATTTGGATGCGCTACCGATTTTAGAACAAAACGAAAAAACGTACACATCTATAGTTCCTGGCGTTATGCATGCCTGCGGACACGATGTCCATACTTCAGTCTTGTTGGGCGCTGCGAAAATTTTAAAAGAATTGGAAAACGAATTGGACTTCCCAGTTCAATTGCTGTTTCAACCAGGCGAAGAAAAAGCACCTGGTGGCGCTTCCCTAATGATTGCTGCAGGAGTACTTGAAAAACGACCTGTAAAATCTATTTTTGGCTTGCACGTATTTCCAGAAATGGAAGTTGGAAAAGTAGGTTTCCGAGAAGGTTTGTACATGGCTTCGTGCGACGAATTACATTTCACAGTGAAAGGTAAAGGTGGCCATGCCGCACTTCCTGAAAACTGTATCGATCCTATTCAAGCTGGGGCAAAATTGGTGAGCGGTTTGAAAAACTTTATCGAAGACCGTAAAAAAGAAAGCGTGCCTTTCATTCTTAGCATAGGACATTTCGAAGCTATTGGAGCTACGAATGTAATTCCCGATTCTGCAGAAATTAAAGGAACTTTCCGCACGATGGACGAAGATTGGAGAGCCAACGCATTAAATTGGATTCAAGAATATTCAGATAAAATTCAAGAAGAAACAGGTACAATTATCGACCTAAATATTGAAAAAGGATATCCGTTTTTAGTGAATGATGAAGCTACGACTATGGAACAATCAAGCAAGGCAAAGCAAATTTTAGGCGACGAAAACGTTAAAGAATTAGAATTGCGCATGACAGCGGAAGATTTTTCGTTTTATTCGCATAACGTGCCAGCATGCTTTTATAGATTAGGTGTCAGAAATGAAGCAAAAGGAATTACCTTTGGCGTGCATCATCCGAAGTTTGATATTGATGCCAACGCCTTGAAAATTGGCATGCAAATGATGGCCGCAACAGCTTTTAAATTATGAGAAAATTAAGTTTGATTTTTATCCTTTTCTATGCTGCCTTTGGTTGTAGTGAGAAAAAAGATTATGCCGGATGATCTTACAATTTTAGTTTATTTTGAATAAGTCCCTGCTTTTTACTGTTCTTCTGATGTTTGTTTTGTCTTGTGACAAGGGGAAACAAAGCCGAAAAAAATTAAACGGTGAATGGGAAATCACCTCCTATGAGGAAATTATTTTTGATGGTACTACAGAAAAATTCGCTCTTAATTCGGGTACGGCCACTTTTTCAATCGACAAAAAAAGCAAGTTAGGAACTGTAGAGATCAATTGGAATGCAGACAATGCAACGGATTCTGCAATTTTTAACTTTGTTGGTGATTTTGCACAGATTTCTTTACGTGAACTACAATTCAACGCTCCCAATCAAACCTACGATTGTCACATAGATCGCCAATTAAAAAAGGACATGATTCTTGAAATGGTTGTTAATCCGAACAGGAAAAGTGTTTTGGTTTTGAAGAGAAAGTAACGCTTAATTAGCGTATTCATTCATAAACTTGATCCGAACCAAACGCAATTCTTCTTCTGAATAATCGCCATCAAATTCGTTGTAAGCGTCCATTAATTCGTCCGTTTCTGCTTCTATGAAATAATCAAAAATTTCTTCCTGGTTGTCGGCATCTAGAATGTCATCGATGTAATAATTGATGTTGACCCGTGTTCCAGAAGCAACAATCGCTTCTATTTCATCTATTACTTCAGCCAGTGATTTCCCTTGTGACTGTCCGATATCTTCTAAAGGCAACTTGCGATCAATGTTCTGAATCAACTGAACTTTCAATCCCGATTTATTCACCAAAGATTTCACCACCAAATCATTCGGACGGTGAATTTCATTAGTTTCAACGTACTCCGCTATCATATGAACGAACGGTTTACCGTATCGTTTTGCTTTTCCTTGACCTACTCCTTGAATGTTGGTCAATTCATCCAGTGTAATTGGATATTGAAAACACATGTCCTTCAAAGATGGCTCTTGAAATACAACAAACGGGGGCACATTACTCGATTTTGCAGTGCTTTTACGCAAGTCAAGTAGCATTTGATAAAGTGTTTCGTCAAATGCGCCTCCTTTGCCACTTAAGACAACATCGTCATCCACTTCCAATAAGTATTCGTTCTCTTTTATGAGCGTAAATGACGTTGGTTTAGTTAAAAATGCTTGGCCTTTTTTCGTTATCTTGAGAATTCCGTAACTTTCAATGTCTTTCGAAATAAGTCCAGAAACTACGGCCTGACGACAGCAAGCATTCCAGAAATTTTCATCCCATTCTTTTCCTTTGCCAAAGCTGTCCATCAAATTGTGCTTGTAGCTCTTGATGTCGGAAGTAACATTACCGTAAAGAAAAGCACAAACGTGTTTCGCTTTTTGTTGTTCCTCCAGTTCTAGAATGGTTTTTAATAAAAGCATAATCTGCTCTTTTCCTTCAATTTTATCTTTCGGATGCTTGCAATTGTCGCAACCTTTATCGCATTTCTTTTCGTCAAATACTTCTCCAAAATAATGAAGAATGAATTTGCGTCGACAAACCGAAGTTTCTGCATAGGATACGATTTCATGCAGCAATTGACGGCCAATTTCCAATTCGGCAACTGGTTTTCCTTGGAGAAATTTCTCCAATTTCTCAATGTCTTTGTAACTATAGAACGATAAACATTCGCCTTCACCGCCATCGCGACCAGCACGACCTGTTTCTTGGTAATAACTTTCTATCGATTTTGGAATATCGTGATGGATGACAAAGCGAACATCTGGTTTGTCAATTCCCATCCCGAAGGCAATAGTTGCCACAATTACATCCACATCTTCCATCAAAAACATGTCTTGATGTTTGGCACGTGTATTAGCATCCAATCCTGCGTGATAGGGTAAGGCCAAAATTCCATTTACTTGTAAGAGTTCGGCAATTTCTTCCACTTTTTTTCGACTCAGGCAATAAATGATACCGCTTTTGCCAGCCATTTTACGGATATACCGAATGATTTCTTTTTGAACGTCGCGCTTCGGTCGTATTTCGTAATATAAATTATCTCTGTTGAACGATGATTTAAAAACAGTAGCGTCTAGCATGTTCAAATTCTTCTGAATATCGTGTTGAACCTTTGGCGTAGCTGTTGCAGTTAATGCTATTATCGGAACATTGGAAATCTTCTCAAATATCTCTCTTAATCTTCTGTATTCGGGTCTAAAATCATGTCCCCACTCACTAATACAATGCGCTTCATCAATAGCGAAAAAAGATACGTTTACAGATGTTAAAAAGTCAATGTTTTCTTGTTTTGTCAAAGATTCGGGTGCAACGAACAACATTTTAGTTACTCCATCCACAATATCTTGTTTCACACGAGTGATCTCCGTTTTCGTCAAAGAGGAATTTAAAACATGCGCAATACCTTCTTCTTCACTGACCCCACGAATGGCATCCACTTGATTTTTCATCAAGGCAATTAAAGGGGAAACAATGATTGCAGTACCTTCTGATAAAAGTGCGGGAAGTTGGTAACAGAGGGACTTTCCGCCGCCAGTAGGCATGATAACGAATGTATTCTTCTTCTCCAATAGGTTCTGTATAATCTCTTCTTGGCTACCCTTGAACCCGTCGAAACCAAAGAATTTTCTTAACGCTCCTTTGAGCGTGTCGTTTGCCGTTAAATTAACCATTTAGTATAGGCTCTTTGTTTTGAGCACTTACGAATATACGCAATTAAAAGATTTAACAAAAGATAAAAACCATAAATTTCGATGTCAGTTTTTAACCAATTTCATGTGTAAATTCAGTTCTTGATTCTCGACGTTTCTTCGATGTGTTTACTTACTTTTGAGGAAGTTTATGAGCGCGGATAAAGAAATGTCATTTTTGGATCACCTGGAAGAGCTTCGATGGAGATTGGTGAAGTCGGCTATCGCCATAATTTTGATTGCCGCAGTTTTGTGGAACTTTCAAGAGTGGATAATGGAGAATGTCTTTTTATCACTGAGAAACAAAGATTTTATTACCTACCAAAAAATGTGCGAATGGTTCGGTGTTTGTTCGGGTGATGTTCCAATACAAATGCAAAGCCAGAACATGTCAGGGCAGTTTTCTTATTCTTTGGTCTTGAGTTTAATGGGTGGATTCGTTGGCGCATTTCCTTTCGTTTTTTACCAAGTATGGTGTTTTATAAAACCAGGACTAAAACAAAATGAGGTCAGTATTTCAAAGGGAATTATTTTTTATGTTAGCGTGCTTTTCTTTTTAGGTATACTTTTTGGTTACTTCGTCGTGGCTCCTTTGTGTGTTCAGTTTTTCGGAACATATAAAATCAGTGAGGAAATCAACAATATTTTTACAGTAAATTCTTACTTGTCGACTATTCTTTCCACCGTGTTTTATTCAGGATTGTTGTTTTTATTACCAGTCGTCAGCTTTTTGTTGACCAAATTGGGTATAATAAATGCTGCATTTTTACGTAAGTACAGAAAACATGCGATTGTCGTTGTATTAATCCTTTCTGCCGTAATTACACCACCTGATTTGATTTCCCAGGTTATTGTTGCCATTCCGATTGCTTTTCTATACGAAGTCGGGATTATAGTGTCCTCGAGAGCGGAGAAAAAACGAAATGCTGAAAACGCTGCATGAATCAAATAATCAAATACGTATCGTTTTTTCTACTCCTGTTTTTAGGGCCTTTTGTTTTCGGACAAAAAACGATAGTTAAAGGGGTCGTAACGGATAAAAGCAACGGGGAACCAATGCCATTTGTTAAGGTATACTTTCGAGATACAAAATCAGGCACGTACACAGACACCTTGGGGAACTATTCCATCGAAACGTACTACGCGAGTGATTCGCTTATTTTCTCTTTTTCAGGTTATACGAAAGTGGTAAAGTCGGCAAAAATGGATGTTGAGCAAACCATTGATGTTCAAATGACATTTATTGTAACTGAATTTGGTGAAGTGACAATTCGTCCGCCAGATGAACCCGCAAGTACGCGTCTTCATAAACAACTGGTTGCCAACAAAGACATCAATAACAAGGAGAAACTGGATGCGTACGAATACGAACTATACAATAAATTACAATTTGATGTCAATAATTTAGACGGTGAATTCAAAGAAGGACGGGGATTGAAAAAACTGGACTTCGTCTTGGATTACATGGATTCGGTAGATGCCGATAAGCCCTATCTACCGGTGCTTTTAACAGAATCTATTTCTGATTTTTATTTCAAGAATCGTCCGAAAAAGAAGGTGGAGGTAATGCAAGCTTTTCAAGTTTCGGGTTCTGAACAGCTCGATTTCAATCAGTTTTTGGGTGATATGTATTTGGACGTGAATGTGTACGACAATTACATCCCAATTTTTGGAAAAGCTTTCGTTTCACCGGCGGCAGACTTCGCTCGTGGATTTTATAAATTTTATTTGGTTGATTCTGCATTCATTGGTAATCAGTGGTGCTATAATCTCACTTTTACTCCCAAAAGAACGGGTGAATTAACTTTTGAAGGGGAGTTTTGGATACACGATACAACTTATGCTATCAAACAATTCAAAGCCAATATTGCGAAAGATGCAAACATCAACTTTATCCTCGACATGTATTTCGAGCACAATTTTGATATGGTTGCTCCTGAAGTATGGATGCTCACGGAAGAACGGATGATCGCTGATATCAATTTGGCGCAAGGTTCGAAAATATATGGATTCTACGGTAGAAAATATTCCTCAAGAAAGAACTTCCTGATAAATAAAAAACGACCCGATGCGTTTTATAAAACAGACGAAAAGGTCCAGACAGTTTTAGGTGCAGATTGGAGGAGTGAGGAGTATTGGAAAGAAAAACGACATAAACCGCTAACGCTGCAAGAAGAACGAATTAATGAAATGGTGGACTCTTTAGAGAGTAACGCTTATTTCAAATTATTAAAAAACTTGATGTACATGGCTACAACGGGTTACTACGTTTTTGGAAAAATAGAAGTAGGAAGCATTTTCAATGCCTTTAGTACAAACCCTATTGAGGAATACCGATTTGCTCTTTCTCTAAGAACATCTAATGATTTTTCGGAACGAATTGAATTGGGTGGTCGATTAGCGTATGGTTTGGCGGATGAACGATTTAAATATTTGTTCACCTTGCGCGCTAATTTAAGTGAAAAAAAGAGAACGTTCTTATCGGCTTATTACAATTACGATATTGAACAATTGGGACAATCGGCTACCGCTGCAACTGTTGGGAGTACCTTTGGAACGATTTTCAGAACAGGTGCTTTGGATAAATTGACCTTTATTAATCGTATCGGTGGTTATATCGAACGTGATATCAAGAAGGATTTGATTTTGAAAAGTGGATTCGAATGGAGAAATGTAGAATCTTTGGGTCGAGCAAATTATGTTCGTTTAACCAATACAGGTAGCCTGGGTGATACTTTGAATACATTGAGTACTTCAGAGATTAACCTGAGTATTCGTTGGGCCAAGGATGAAGAGTTCATTTCAGGTGTTTATGATAGATTGAGTTTACGGTCCAAATACCCAATTTTAAAACTGGAAGGTACTTTCGGTATAAAAGGTATGTTTGGTAGCGATTATGAATACCAACGATTGGATTTCTATCTAGACCACACCCGTCAAACGGGAATTTTTGGTCGAATAAAATATGGCGGAAACATTGGAAAAGTTTTTGGTGATGCCGCTTATCCATTTTTGAAAATTCACGAAGGAAGTCAATCTTACTGGTTGTTGACTTCTACTTTCAATAAACTAAATTTCTATGAGTTCATTTCAGATCAATATGCGACTGTGTACGTTGAGCAACATTGGGATGGGTTTTTCTTGAACAGGGTTCCTTTGCTTAAAAAATTGAAATGGAGGTTGGTAACCACCGGGCGAGCGACAATTGGTTCGTTGAGCAGGAATCAAGGAGGAGATATTGCAATTCCTTCTTTTGTAAAATCATTCAACAATATTCCATACGCTGAAGCGAGCGTTGGAATCGAAAATATCTTCAAATTTGGACGAATTGATTTGGTTTGGCGATTGACACATCTTACCCCAGATATTAACCCCATCGGTCTTCGTGGAAGGTTGTCCTTTAATTTCTAACTTTACAACGTGAAATTACATACAGATATCATCCGAAAGTCCTATCGCGGTCGTCACGTAGTGAAGGGTATTTCCGTAGAAGTGAATGAAGGAGAAATCGTTGGTTTGCTGGGTCCAAATGGTGCGGGAAAAACGACATCATTCTATATGATTGTGGGATTGGTTAGTCCTGACGAAGGAAATGTGTACCTGGACGATACGAATATTACAAATTATCCAATGTTCAAACGTTCCCAAATGGGAATTGGATATCTGCCACAAGAGGTTTCCGTTTTTCGCAAGTTAAGTGTGGAAGATAACATTATGGCAATTTTAGAAATGACGCAAATGTCTAAGACAGAACGTGAGGCACGATTGGAAGAATTGATATCAGAGTTTAGCTTGAATCATGTGCGTAAGACGCTTGGAAATAGACTGTCTGGTGGTGAAAAAAGAAGAACAGAAATTGCTCGAGCATTAGCAACAAACCCTAAATTTTTGCTGTTGGATGAACCATTTGCAGGGGTAGATCCAATCGCGGTTGAAGATATTCAGAGTATCGTTTCTCAATTGAAAAAGAAGAATATCGGTATTCTGATAACGGATCACAATGTGCAAGAAACGCTGACAATAACCGATAGAGCCTACTTGCTTTTCGAAGGAAGCATCTTAAAATCAGGCACTGCCGAAGAGCTGGCAGCAGACGAACAAGTTCGGAAAGTATACCTTGGTCAAAACTTTGTGTTGCGCAAGAAATGATTGAAATTTTGAAAAAATCAAACTACATTAGAATAGATTAATACCTTGTTATGACAAATAAAGTTCTCTTTCTTATCGGATTTGTTATCCTTGGGTTCAGCTTTTCTTCTTGTGAAAAAGGTTGTGATTTCCCAGATAATTGTAATGCGGGGGATATAATTCCTGATGCAATTGTTTACGGGTAAAATACAGGTGGAGTAACTTTTTCGCATCACGAAGACTTTGTTTTTTGGGATTTAAAAGTCAGTTTTGACAATGGTTATACCTATTCGCCTATCGATTGAGATGAATACGCAGTTTTAAGTTTCGCGATTAACGCTGGCTGCAATACACATTTTGCAAGAGAAGTTGAAATTCGTCCTTCATCGCAAATCGCAAAGTGTGAAATATAAAATTGAAGTAGAATCTTGTCCAGATTGTGAGATCGAATATAGATCAGATAATTGGGTGTTGGTCAAAGCATTTCCGTCGTTTTATTCAGTCAACTGCGAAAAAAAGGTGCTATAAAAAAAGGTCGCTTCTCAATGAACGACCTCAATAGTTATATGTGTTAAAGGGATTATTTCGCCCCTAAATCTACATTTTCAACACTTGCGTAAGCATCACAGTGTCCACCTTGTGAACCGCCACATGCCATCAATCCTGCTGTTAATACTATTGCCATTGCTGTTAAAATCACTACTCTTTTCATCATTACTCGGTTTAATCGGTTAATCAATCTACAAGGTAAAGTTACTTTATTTAACGCATTATTCATATTTTTATTATCAACAATAGAGTTTACCCAATATTCTCTATTAACATACGTTCAAAAGCGGAATGAAGTTTTCTACAGTAACTGTTATATTTTTGTTAATGGTTTTTCGTCCGTTTTATACAGAAGCGCAAAAACCATTCCATATCTCCTTTACGTCAGAAGATTATAAAAGTTTCATAAAAAAACCGAAAGACGAATTCAAGGATAGCATAGAGCTTTTATCTTATTTAAAGGTTTTTAGAGCTAAAGCCTTGTCAGAAGGATATTTAACCGCATCTGTAGATGCAATCGATTTTAAGGAAAAGGATTGTCAGGTTAATTTCCATTTGGGCGAAAAATTCAATTCAATTCAACTTATTTTAACTCCTGAAACAGCAGAATATCTAAAAAAAGAAGGTCAGTTCAAAGAGAAATTCCTAACAAATCAACTATTTCGAGCGAAAGAAATTGGTGTTTATATGACTCAAATTCACCGAAGTATGCTCAATTCTGGTTATCCTTTTTCAAAAGTTTCGCTAACGGATGTTGTTGTTGATGATCAAGAATCTTCGGCGAAATTAACCATAGAAAAAAATCAACGATTAACATGGAAAGAGATTCATGTGAAGGGTGATACCGCTGTTTCTATCAATTATATTTCTAGCTTATTACAAATAAAAGTAGGGGATTGGTACAATGAAAGCGTGTTGGGAACAATTGCCCAGAAAATCGAACAGGTTCCCTTTTTAACGGAGATTAAATCCAGCGAATACCTTTTTACCAACGATGGTGTTGAGCTTTTTCTTTATTTGAAAAGTCGGCCGATGAGTTCTGCCAATGGTTTTGTAGGCCTGCAACCTGACCTTGTTCAAGGTGGTTATTTTTTAACAGGTGAACTTGCTTTGAAATTATTGAACACCTTAAAAACAGGCGAGTTAATCGATTTGAAATGGCAGAATGTGCAGACGCAAACACAACAATTAAAGGTCCAAACAAATTTCCCTTTTTTATTTAAATCACCTTTTGGTATAGATGGTAAATTCAATCTATATAAACGCGACAGTACTTTTCTAGACCTGAAAGGTAGAGTAGCACTTCAATACTATATGAAAGGGGGAAACTTCATCAGTTTTTATTATGAAAGAACAGCTTCGTCACTATTGAGTGGTTCTACAAATAATACGAGCTTCACCGGTTTGGCGAATGTCAAATCAAACAACTACGGAGCAGGACTTACCAAACAAAAAGTGGATTATTTACCAAATCCTCGAACTGGGTATTCTATTGATGTATCCAGTTCAGTGGGTCAACGCCAAAGTCAAAAAAGCGATACCAGTCTGGTCGAAAAGTCATTGGTGTTCAAGGGCGAAAGTGATATTGAGTATTTTTTACCCGTAGCGAAAAGACACGTATTCCGTTTGGCAAATCATACATCATTTTTGTCCACGATCAATATTTTTCAGAATGAATTGTATCGCTTTGGTGGATTAACAACACAACGAGGCTTCAATGAACAAGAAATTTTTGCATCGACCTACACCACGTTTAGTTTAGAATATCGATTCCTTTTAGATAAAAACTCTAGGGCATTTTTGTTTTATGACCATAGTTTCTACGAAAGAAATAGCGAAGGATATCAAAACGATTACCCTTTCGGTTTTGGAGCAGGATTTTCCTTCGGGACACAAATCGGAACATTTTCCATCCAATATGCCCTCGGAAGTCAACAAAATAATCCGATTCTATTTAAAAACGGAAAAATTCATTTCGGATATATTGCCTATTTTTAGGTGGATAATGTTTGGCTTATAAAGCCAGGAATTACAGTAATTTCCACTAATGTATCTCAAAAGAAAATGCAAAATACACGACCCAATATCATGCGTAAATCACTCATTATTCGTGAAAATTAGTGTAATTCGTGGGAAGAAAAACAACAACAGTAACAAATCATACGTGGCAAGAAAACAAACCATGCAAACATTATTAAGCAGCAAATTTCAGATGAAAACAATCTTTTGGAGTAGTTTTTTTGCGATGCTTTTTTTTTCGTGTGGTGGACCGAAGCAAACGGGTTATGGGCATTTGACCAAAGTCAAAGAACAAAAACTAAAGGAAACTAGTAATTTACCCATTGCCTATATTTTCTATCGCGCGTCCGATACTTTGTGCAAGTTGTATTATAAAGTGGATCCAAAATATTTACTTCGGAAAAACGATTCCTTTGGAAATTTATCTACGGATTTTCGAGTACAAGTAGAAATTAAAAACAAATCAAAATTCAATTTTGAAATTGAGAAAGAACATCAACGTCTTGATTCTGTTTCAGTTTTGGACAGCATCACGTTTTCAGCACCTTATTTATTGAATTTGAATTACGAGATTGGTTTGGCTGATTTAAATAAGCACACCATTCAAAGTCAAAAATCTACTTGGTATCGATTTATGACTTTAATTCCCGAAGATATTTTGCTCATTGAAAAGGAGAGTAGATTGCCACTTATCGAAAATTTCATATATCAGGACCAGATTGACTTAATTTCCAGTTTGGAGACCAAAGAATTTGTTGTATCGTCTAGTTCGGAAAATCAATTTCCAAGCACCTCCATGTATGATTTGAAAAGGATTGAAGATTTGGATGACGATTCATTGAATAAACAAATAGCAACTTTAGAAGAAATAGTTCGCCAAATCAATTTATGCGACGTAGAAACTCATTTTACGATTTGGTCGAAAGAAAGTAATGGTGAGGCGCTAGTGCCATTCAGTGTGATAAAACTTCAGCATGCCGATCGGCAAACAATCGAACCGTTAATTTATTTGCTCCGTGGAGAACCAATTACCATAAATTCATGGGTCAAGTTTTGGTCTGAAGCATCAGCAAATGATTTGTTGAAAGCCGAAAAACTTATCCAAGAGTTCAATCGTCGTGTGGAATATGCCAATGTTCATTTTAGCACCCATAAATTGGGCTGGAAAACCGATAGAGGGATGTTGTACATTTTATTTGGCCCGCCGGACAGAATAATCAAAGAACTCACAACGGAGGTTTGGTCATATGGTTTTACCAACTCAGTTCAGCGCGAATTTGTTTTTCAACGCGATTGGTTGTTGAATACAATCGATTATATCCTAGACCGAAATTTGGGTTATTACGAAATAGAATTGAGTGCAATTCAGCGATGGAAAAATGGATGGGTTCGCTACGGTTGGGATGGTAATCAATGATTGTTTTTCATCGAATCTTTGATTTCTTTCATGAAATCTGATGCGTAAACAAAGTCGATGATTTCTTGATTATCTGTAAGTATGATAGAGTTTTTATCGCCTTGCCACCAATCTTTACCTTCATGAATAAACATGATATTATCGCCGATTTCAATTACGGAGTTCATATCATGCGAAATAACAACCGTCGTAATATTAGATTCGTAGGTTATTTCACGGATTAAATTGTCAATCACAATAGCAGTCTGCGGATCTAAACCCGAATTCGGTTCATCGCAAAATAAATATTTCGGATTCATCGCAATGGCTCTTGCTATGGCCACACGTTTTTTCATTCCTCCAGACAATTCGGCCGGCAATAAATTATTTTTTCCTTCGAGATTTACGCGTTCTAAACAGAAATTAACTCGATTGAGCATTTCCTTTTTGCTATGTTTAGCAAACATTGTCAAGGGGAACATTATATTTTGTTCCACATTCATTGAATCGAATAGTGCAGAAGCTTGGAAGAGCATACCGATATCCTTTCTCAAATCTTTTCGTTCAACTCGATCCATTTCGGTGAAGTTATTACCATCAAAAAGCACGGCACCATTATCTGGTTCGTGCAGGCCAACTATGCATTTCGTTAATACGGATTTTCCTTGTCCAGATTGACCAATAATCATGTTCACCTTACCCGCTTCAAACGTAGCATTGATATCAAACAAAATTTGACGATCACCAAAAGACTTGTCCAAATTTTTAATTTCTATCATTACAAGAGAAGCATTTGAGTAAGAAAAAAGTTGCAAATCAAAATAACGATACTACTAGTTACAATAGCTTGAGTCGATGATTTCCCCACGTCTAAGGCACCACCTTTGGTGTAATACCCGTAAAACGAAGAAACCGATACGATAGCAAAGGCAAAAACAACACACTTAACAAGGGCGTAAACGATATTCCCTATTTCAAAAAAGGAACGAATACCGAGTACATACGTTTCTGTTGAAGCCAATCCAGACATAATCAAGGACAACCAACCACCGATTAAACTGAGTCCAATCGAAAAAATGATCAATACAGGGAAGAAAACTACCGCTCCCATAATCTTCGGTAAAACGAGAAATGACAAAGAGTTCACACCCATGATTTCTAAGGCGTCGATTTGCTCTGTAACACGCATGGTACCTATTTCAGATGCAATGTTGGAACCAATTTTTCCGGCCAGAATTAATGATATAATTGTTGGAGAAAATTCTAAGATTGTACTCGAACGAGTAATGAATCCAATGGTGTATTCCGGTAAAAAAGGAGAATCCATGTTGGACGCAGTCTGCAAAGCAATTACACCACCCATAAACATGGATAATAATCCAACTATGGGAATAGAATTGATTCCAATATTTTGTATCTCATCAAACATTCGGATGCGAAATATGCGTGCTTTTTCTGGTTTCGAAAAAACAATCCATAGCATTTGAAAATATTTGCCTATGTTGAAAAGATACTTCACTTCGACGGCTAAATTAAGGCTTATTTTTGTTCTGAAAAGAGCTTATTTCCCATTTTTATGAAATAGATATGTGGATAACAGTTAATTTTGACACCAATGTCAAAAACTTCGGCTTTAGAATCGCATCAAAACGTACTTCGGAAATATATCCCTGAGGAGTTTGTGAACTATACTGTTGATTTGATTTTACGGCATCCTTTGGAGTTTAGAATCGTCCGCCCGCGAAAAACGAAACTAGGTGATTTTCGCTATGGACCTGCTCTGAAACGACCAAAGATCACGATCAATGCCGATCTGAATACGTATTCTTTTTTGATTACAACTCTGCACGAATTGGCGCATTACTTTGTCCATTTGGAGAATGGAATGAGGATCAAAGCCCACGGGAAGGAATGGCAAAAAGAATATCAAAAATTGATTTACCCGATTATTGAGATGGGATTTTTACCGAAGGATGTCGAAAGTGCTTTGTTGAATTCTCTCGTTAATGTGAAGGCCTCGTCTTGTTCAGATTTGAACTTGTTTCGTGTACTTAAGAAATATAACGAAGACCATCACGTTAAAACCCATTTGGAAGAGTTGGAAGAAAATGAACATTTTCTATTGAACGGAAAACAATTCGCAAAAGGGAAACTTAGAAGAAAAAGATATCTTTGCACAGAAGTACCAACCAGAAAACAATACCTCGTTTCCGCTTTGGCCGAGGTCGAAAAATTAGACTAGATGAAAGATAATTATTGCGTAATCATGGCTGGAGGAATTGGAAGCCGATTTTGGCCGATGTCAACTCCAGCAAAACCGAAACAATTTCTAGACGTTCTTGGAATGGGTAAATCCTTGTTACAATTGACTTTTGAAAGATTGACGAGTATTGCTGCGGCAGAGAATATTTATATCGTGACGAATTCAGATTACGTAGATTTATGTGCTCAGCAATTGCCTCAAATGAATCGATCGCAAATTTTAGCAGAACCAATGCGCAAAAATACAGCGCCGGCAATTGCGTATGCGGCGGCAAAAATTCATGCCTTGAATCCAAATGCGAAAATGGTGGTAGCTCCATCTGATCATTTGATTTTAAAAGAAAACTTGTTCGCAGATACGATCAACAAAGCAATTGAAAATGCAGAAAATGATAAACTAGTCACTTTGGGAATACAGCCAACTCGGCCTGATACGGGGTATGGTTACATAGAAGTAGATGGTTCGAGTAAGTTGGCTCCTGGAAGTACAGCCAATGTGGAACAATTTCGTGAAAAACCAGATTTAGCTACTGCAGAATCATTTTTAGCGAGTGGAAATTTCTTCTGGAATTCTGGAATTTTTATTTGGAAGACAGAAACCATTCTCAAATCATTGCACGATTTTCAACCAGAACTCTATGACCTTTTCACCAAGGAAATGAGCAAGTACAATACAGATGCTGAACAAGCGATGGTCAATCAGTGTTTTGCTGACTGTGAAGATATTTCAATCGATTTTGCCGTAATGGAGCACGCCAAAAATGTGGATGTGGTTGTCGCTACTTTCGACTGGTCTGATCTTGGGACATGGGGTTCATTGTATACGCACATGGATCATGATGAGAACGGAAATGCTGTTGTTGGTGATAATGTGACCATGATTGACTCAAAAAATTGCATCGTCAATGTGCCGAATGATAAATTGGTCATGATTCAAGGATTGGAGAATCAATTTATTATAGAAGCAGACGGAAATTTGATGATTCTTTCACAAAAAGATGAACAGGACTTGAAGAAGTTTTTGCCAAAGGTGCAGGAGAAGAGCCCAAAGTTTTTTGATTAGAAAAACCTCCCCCGAAGAATCGAAGAAGGTTTCTGAATAGTGGCGGAAATACTTATTTGTTCTTTCTCAATTGAGCTGACTCATATTGACGCAACAAATCGAAATATCCTTTTGTTTCAATGGCAACAACACCGCCCATTGTGTCGCCAAACTGAGCTGGAAGTCCGCCTGAATATACCATCATGTTTCCAATTGATGTGCTTGGTAAGTTCAATTGATCGCCCACGATTTTCATTCCGTCTACGTAGTAAATCATGTCGCCTTTTCTTGCGCCTCGGAAAACGAGTGAACCATCGTCTGTTTTTTTAACATCGGTCGTCATGCTTGATACCATTGTGGAAATACTGAATTTATTCGGGCTTCTAGCTATTTCTTCGGCTTCCAATCGAGGTATAGGTAGAAATCCTTTGATGAGTTTTAATCCGTCACCATTGGCAGAAATGATGACTCCTTCCAATTGTTTAATTACATCGTTCGAGTATTTAATCGTTCCAACATCTGCAATTGCTTCAGTCATCACTTTCACTTGACCAGCTCTCATGGTGTCTTGATCTTTCATTATCAAAAGTTCATAGGTTCCAGATGGAATAGCACTTATTTTGAACTTGCCATCCATTCCTGTTCTTGAATTATAGGCCTTTCCATGGTCAAGAATAAAAACTCTTGCGTAATCAAGTGGTTCATTTGTGCCGTCTTGAACTATTATTCCGATCACATCACCAAAAGAAACTTGGCCGAAACTTACTCCTGTAATCAAGAGGGCAATCATTGTCATTAACTTTTTCATCTTTTTGTATTTTAAAGGTTATACCCTTGAGATGAATGAAGTCTTAAATTTCCATAAAAGTTTTTAAAATTATTTCAAGTAGCGCGAAATATTCGCAATAATAAATTGCTTATCGGCAGTAGGTGTGTTTTTAGAAATAGCCAGTATTACCTTGTCTTCGTCCATCCCAAAATCGAAATATAATGTATCAGACAAAATATTCGTTTTTTCATAGTGTAGTATATTTTATCCCATTATCATACCAGCAATCGTTGCGGACATCAAAGAAGCTAAACTTCCCCCGATTACAGCTTTTAATCCAAATTCTGAAAGTGTTTTACGTTGATTTGGCGCCAAGGATCCAATACCACCAATTTGAATTCCAATGGAAGCAAAGTTGGCGAATCCACATAGCATGTAAGTGGCCATGATGACGGATTTGTTATAGGTTAGGTGCATTGCATTGCCTGCATCTTTCAAATCCGCTAGTTGGATGTAGCCAACAAATTCTGAAGCCGCTAGTTTTACACCTAGTAGCTGTCCCATCAACATCATATCCTCTGAGGCAACACCAATCAGCCACATCAAAGGGGCGAAGATGATACCTAAAATAGTTTCTAATGAAAAGGCGGAATAGGGTGTGTTTTCGGCAATAACTCCATTTAGACCGGACCAGCCACCTACCCAGCCAAGAGAATAATTGATCATAGCAATAAATGCGATGAAGACTAAAAGCATAGCACCAACATTTGCTGCAAGTTTCAATCCTTCTGTTGTTCCTGTTGAGATAGCGTCCAAAATATTTGAACCAATTTTTTCTTTTGAAACTTCTACTTCCGTATTGATAGCTTCGGTTTGAGGGTAGAGTATTTTAGCAATTACAATCGCCCCTGGAGCGGCCATAACAGAGGCGGCCAATAAATGTTTCGCAAATTCAAGTCGCAAAGCGTGATCATCTCCACCAAGAAAACCAATGTAAGCTGCCAAAACTCCTCCTGCAACTGTTGCCATTCCGCCTATCATGACCAGCAAGATTTCACTCTTGTTCATTTTTTCGAGGTAGGCTTTTATCATTAAAGGCGCCTCGGTTTGGCCTAAGAAAATATTTCCAGCTACAGATAAACTTTCAGCTCCTGAAATTGCCAGTAACTTCGTAAGTGCAATTGCTAAAAATTTGACGATTTTTTGAATGATTCCTAGGTAGAAGAGGACAGATGTAAGTGCGGAAAAGAAGATGATTGTGGGTAATACTTGGAACAGGAATATGAACCCGTAACTGTCGATGCTCATCATACCGCCAAGGAGAAATTCGCTTCCCGAACGTGTGAAATCCAATACCAACACAAATAGTCCACCAACATATTCAAAACCAGATTGGATAAATCCAACTTTTAGAACACCTATTGCTAAAATCAATTGTGCAGCAACTCCTAAACCAACGGTTTTCCAATTTATCGCTTTTCGGTTTTTACTAAACAGTATGGCGATTGCGAGTAAAACCAGCATTCCAAGCACTCCTCTTGATAGTCCGCTAAAACTAATTCCTTCGCTTGGTTTGACTTGATCTGTGACGATTGGAGCTTTGGAGGTATCTTTTTTCAAAGATATTTTTTTACCGTTTTTTTCTAAGGTTAATGTCGTTTCGGAATATTTTAAAATTTTATACCGATGTGTAGATAGATTTCCAGACTTTCCAAAAAGAAATATACTAGAGTCTTCGACTAAATAATCTCCTTTTCTTGAGAATTTCGGAACAGAGATGTTAATATTATAATTTCCATCATTTAATTCAATGAAATCACCATTTCCGTTGTTTAAATTCCACTTTCCTTGAATTTCTTGCGAAAACGATGGAATAGTAATAGCAAGAAGAATTAAAAGCAATGAAAGTCTTTTGAACATAGAGTTTATTTCAAGTTGAAGCTAAATTTAAGATTCTTTTTTAGAAATGGTTGAATTCTCAACAAAAGACAATTAAGAAGTTCTCTTATTGATTTCGTCCCGAAGTTTCGAAGCCAATTCGTAATCTTCGCTGTCTATAGCGGCTTGTAGTTCATCCTCTATATCTTGGATGCTTTTTTTCTCAACAGTTTCAGTTGATTCTACTTCATCATCAAAATCAAGAATGTCTATAGGTTCTTCAGTCTCATCCGTTTCGTCTAATAAAATACCAGCGCTTGAAATAATATTTTCAAATGTATAAATCGGGCAATTGAATCGTACGCCAATCGCTACAGCATCTGAAGTTCGAGCATCTATTTCAGTAGAAAAGCCATCTTTTTCACACACAATTTTAGCGTAGAATATTCCTTCAACCAATTTATAAATTATTATTTCTTTGATGATTATCGTAAAAGAAGTGGCAAAACTTTTAAATAAGTCATGTGTCAATGGGCGTGTAGGAACCATTTTTTCCAATTCAATTGCAATCGCTTGGGCTTCAAAACCTCCGATGATAATGGGTAAACGTCGCTTTCCGCCAACTTCAGCCAATACTAATGCGTAGGCACCAGATTGAGTCTGACTATACGATAAACCAACAATTTCAAGTTTTACTTTCTCCATCTGTTATGAACAAGACTTCAGCCTATTTAAAATGAATAGGGAAGCAACGTGTCGCCTCCCTATACTTATATTATTTCAAAAGTACAATTTCTAGGCGAATTAATTATTGAGCCGCTTTGAATTTTTTAAGAGATTCGTTTAATCGAGGTAAAACTTCGAATGCATCGCCTAAAACTCCATAATCCGCTGCTTTGAAAAAAGGTGCTTCTGGATCTGTGTTGATGACAACAATAACTTTCGATCCGTTTACTCCAGCCAAATGTTGAATTGCACCAGAAATACCTGCGGCAATGTATAAATTCGGACGAATTGCGAATCCTGTTTGACCAACATGCTCATGGTGAGGTCTCCAGCCAATATCTGCTACAGGACGAGAACATGCTGTTGCCGCACCTAAAGTTTTGGCTAAATCTTCAACCATTCCCCAGTTTTCAGAACCTTTCAATCCTCGACCAGCACTAACAACTAATTCAGCTTCTGTCAATGGAATTTCACCCTCAGGAATTTTTGTTTCTTTCACAACGACGCCAAATGCACCTGAATTTCCATTGAAACTTTCTACACTGCAATCCGAACCAGTTGCTTCGGGTTTTAGTGTGTTAGGTAACAATGAAATGATTTTAATATCTGTATTCACTTTTACTGTTCCATAAGCTTTACCAGAGAAAACATTGACTTTGCATGTAAAATCTCCACCAGTTTCAGGCAAAGCAATTGCTCCTGAGATCAATCCTGCTTTTAACTTAACAGATAAACGAGGAGCAACAGATTTTGCAATTAAATCATGAGAAAAAACAATGATTTTTGCTCCCACAGAACCAGCTGCTGTAGCAACTAATCGTGTCAATTGTTGCGCATCATCTGCTTTTGCACTTCTGTCAACAAAAACTTTTGTTGCACCGTATTGTCCCAAAGTTGCTAAATCGCTGTCTGATGCATTTCCCGCTGTTACTACCGCTACATCTCCTAGTTTTTTACCATATGTTACCACTTCCATAGCGCCTTTGCCAATTCCGTGATCTGAATTTATATATACTAATATCATTTTTATATTTTTTTTGTCAATTCTACATAATCGTTTGCCTTAGACAGGCTCAGTCGGCGCTAGGTAAAAGAGGGTTTAGCTTTTCGGAGCCCGAATCCATTATTAAATAACTTTCGCTTCATTGTGCAATAATTCTACTAACTCATCCATGTTGTCTGGATCAATCATTTTCACAGTAGACTTTGCACTTGGTGTTTCGTAAGAAACATATTCCGTCAAAGCGTCAACAGCCGAAGGAGCGATTACGTTCAATGGCTTTGTTCTTGCTGCCATAATTCCACGCATGTTTGGAATACGTTGTTCAGCCATGCCTTTAGCACATGAAACAACACAAGGAGTATTTACTTCAACTACTTGAACTCCACCAGTAACTTCTCTTTCCAAAGTCGCTAAGTTTCCATTCATGTCTAATTTCGTTGCCAATGAAACAAAAGGAATATCCAATGCTTCCGCTATCATTCCAGCTACTTGTGAGCCGTTATAATTGATGGTCTCCTTACCCGTCATCACCATTTCGTATCCATTTTCCTTCGCGTAATTTGCGATTTGCATGGCTGTGAAATAAGCATCCGTTGGGTTAGCATCAATACGAACTGCGTCATCAGCTCCAATTGCCAAGGCTTTTCTAATCACGGCATCGTCAGTAGCTAGACCAACTGTTATAATCGTTACTGTCCCTCCATTTGCTTCTTTCAATTCCAAAGCGCGAACAAGTGCGTACCACTCGTCGTATGGGTTGACAATAAATTGAACGCCATTTTCATCAAACTGGGTATTTCCGTTCGAAAAGGCGATTTTTGATGTGGTATCAGGTGCTTTACTGATACAAACCAATATCTTCATGTTGATTGTTTTATCGTGAAAATTCGAATTACAAAATTAACATTATCTGCTAAAAATTGTTTAAAAGAAGATAGATAATAAAATTAAATTTTCCTATGCGTGCTTAGTATATTAGCTTCACTTTTGGCTTTTGGCTCTTGGCTTGTGCCGATGATTTATCATTTTGCTAAAAGCCAAAAGCCAAAAGCCATTAGATTTTTATATAAAAAACTAAGACAACGCTTGCACCTTAAACTCCTAAACTCTAATTTTGGCGCACCTTATTAACAGGACAAAAAAAGCAAAAGATGAAAACCCTACAATTCAGAGAAGCACTTAGAGAAGCAATGTCAGAGGAAATGCGTCGAGATGAGAACGTATTTTTAATGGGTGAAGAAGTTGCTGAATACAATGGTGCTTATAAAGTATCTCAAGGGATGCTGGATGAGTTTGGCGCTAAAAGAGTTATAGATACTCCAATTGCCGAACTTGGTTTTGCAGGTATTGCTGTTGGTGCCTCCATGAACGGACTTCGACCAATTGTAGAATTCATGACGTGGAACTTCGCAATTTTAGCAGCTGACCAAATAATTAATTCAGCGGCAAAAATGATGCAGATGTCAGGTGGTCAATATCACTGTCCAATCGTATTCCGTGGTGGAAATGGAACAGCCGGTCAATTGGGTGCAACGCACTCGCAAAGTTTCGAAGCGTTTTATGCGCATGTTCCTGGATTGAAAGTTATCACACCATCTAACCCATCGGATGCAAAAGGTTTGTTGAAAGCTGCTATTCGTGATAACGACCCAGTCGTTTTCTTAGAGTCTGAAAAAATGTACGGAGATAAGGGAGAAGTTCCGGAAGGAGAATACATTATTCCAATTGGAGTTGCAGATATCAAACGAAAAGGTTCGGATGTTACAATCGTTTCATTTGGAAAAATTATGAAGGTGGCGTTTGAAGCTGCTGAGGTTTTGGAGAAAGAAGGAATTTCGTGTGAGATAATTGACCTGAGAACGATCCGTCCGATTGATTACGCTTGTGTCGTGGAATCTGTGAGGAAAACAAACCGTTGTGTTGTCTTAGAAGAATCTTGGCCATTAGCATCTATCTCTTCTGAGATTTCATATCATCTGCAACGTTATGCCTTTGATTATTTAGATGCGCCAGTAATGCGTGTTACGCAGACAGACACTCCATTTGCATTTTCGCCCACTTTGATTGACGAAGCTTTGCCGAATGTTGATAGATTAATCAAAGCTGTGAAAAGTACGTTATATAGAAACTAAGAATCTTTAATAAAATATTGTTTAAAAAAGGCGGAAGTTCAACTTCCGCCTTTTTATTTTTACTCTTTAAAAAAAGTATATCTTATTTCAACTTAATTTCTACTCTGCGATTTTGAGCTTGGCCTTCAGAAGTCGCATTATTAGATGCAGGTTGTGATGATCCAAAAGAGTTCGTTACAATTCTAAATGATGCGCTTCCCTTTTTTATTAGATATTTTTTTGCTGCGTTGGCCCCTCGGGAGGACAAGTTTTTATTGTAGCGATCCTCTCCACGGCTATCAGTATTTCAATTCAAAATTACCGAATAAAAAAGGGAATCCCATCATCAGTTCAATGACCCAAACCAATTCCTGTTCGAGCTAATAAACAAAAACGGTCCGTCCACTCGTAGAATTTAAGTGAGTTTCCAATATTGAAGATCCCTTCTAATTCAAATCGACCATGATTTGTATTAAAGTCAGGCGATTCATTGTTATCTTGAAATCTATTGAGCGTTGCACCGACACGTAGCCCAAAATTGAAATGAAGCTAATTAAAATTAATTTCATTCTTTTTGTTTTTATTTAAAAATAATTCCTTGTCACTGAATTGCAATTTTTACATTTCTGTGCATTACTTAGTACATGGAAGAATCAATTTACTCGAGGCATTTATTCTTCATAGCGGATTATATAGTGAGATTTGGGTCCGGAAAAAGTGACCTAGAAGTGCATCTCAAAGAACCCTAAATTATCTGATAAAACATTTTTTTTGACTAAACTTTCAGAATGTTTAACTTAAGCCTCGATTTTCCGATTCAAATGAACGAGGATATTCATCATCAATAGATTTGATATATGAAAAATTCATTTCTGCATCATAGAAAAGGTGAGATCCTTTTTATTGCATCAACTATAGGGTTGAATGTAATTGAAACACTAAAGAATGGCGTGAATTTCACTTCAATTATTTTCTGACTTAATCTATCTTTTTTATCTTTCCACACTCACTTGTGAAAAAAGTCGCTTTTTTTCGCTCCTGCTCTTGGTTTATAAAAATAATCTCATATCTTTGCACCCCTCAAAGTGCGTTTGAGGCATTTATTTATTAATTAAAGTTAACAGGTTTAAAGTATGCCAACGATTCAACAATTAGTGCGAAAAGGCAGAACAGCAGTGGTTAAAAAAAGCAAGTCGGCTGCGCTCGATTCTTGTCCACAGCGTAAAGGGGTATGTGTGCGTGTGTACACCACTACTCCTAAGAAACCGAACTCAGCTATGCGAAAGGTAGCAAGGGTCCGCTTGACGAACGGTAAGGAAGTCAATGCGTATATCGGTGGAGAAGGTCATAATTTACAGGAACACAGTTTAGTACTTGTTCGTGGAGGAAGAGTAAAAGATCTGCCTGGTGTGAGATATCACATCGTCCGCGGTGCAGAAGATACAGCTGGGGTTGAGGGAAGAACTCAACGTCGTTCTAAGTATGGAACAAAAAGACCTAAAAAATAATTGTAAAGCTTTTACGAAATGAGAAGAAAAAAAGCCAAAAAGATTACCGTCCTTCCAGATCCAAGATTTGGGGAGGTAATCGTAACGAAATTTGTTAACAACTTAATGCTAGACGGGAAGAAAAGTTTAGCCTTCAAAATTTTCTATGACGCGATTGATATCGTGGATGGTAAAATTGAAGATCAAGATGGACTTGATGTATGGAAAAAAGGATTAGAAAATATTACACCTTCTGTCGAAGTAAGATCTCGTCGTGTTGGTGGAGCAACTTTCCAAATTCCTACTCCAGTTCGTGACGGAAGAAAACAATCACTTGGAATGAAGTGGATGATCGGATACTCACGAAAAAGAAATGAAAAAACTATGGCCCAACGTTTGGCTGCTGAAATCATCGCTTCTTCTAAAGAAGAGGGTGCAGCATTCAAAAAGAAAGAAGATACTTTACGTATGGCTGAAGCAAATAAAGCATTCTCACATTTTAGATTTTAATAGAAATGGCAAGAGACTTAAAATTTACAAGAAACATTGGTATTGCTGCCCACATTGATGCGGGTAAAACAACTACTACTGAACGTATCCTTTATTATGGTGGTGTAAATCACAAAATTGGAGAAGTTCACGACGGTGGAGCAACAATGGATTGGATGGAGCAAGAGCAAGAGCGTGGTATCACGATTACTTCTGCTGCAACTACATTGAAATGGAATTACCGTGCACAAGAATATCACGTTAATATTATTGACACACCGGGACACGTTGACTTTACAGTTGAGGTGAATCGTTCGTTACGGGTATTGGATGGTTTGGTGTTCTTGTTTTCAGCTGTTGATGGTGTTGAGCCTCAATCTGAAACAAACTGGAGGTTGGCAAACAACTATAACGTCCCAAGAATTGGTTTCGTTAATAAAATGGACCGTCAAGGTGCAGATTTCTTAAACGTGTGTAAGCAAGTGAAAGAAATGTTGGGAAGCCACGCATTGCCATTACAAATCAATATAGGTGCTGAAGATGATTTCAAAGGTGTTGTTGATTTGATCAATTTCAAGGGAATTACTTGGAATGAGGAAGATATGGGAATGACTTTCCAAGAAATTCCAATTCCTGATGATGTTGTTGAAGAAGCAAGAGTATTGCGTGAGCAATTGCTTGAAGCAGTTGCAGAATTCAATGATACTTTGATGGAGAAATATTTTGAAGATCCAGAATCTTTGACTGAGAGAGAAATTCTTGACGCTTTGCGTGAAGCAACAATCTCAGGAAAAGTTGTTCCAATGATGTGTGGTTCTGCCTTTAAAAACAAAGGTGTTCAAGCAATGTTGGATATGGTTATGGAAATTTTACCTTCTCCTTTAGATATTGGTTCAATTGACGGTATCAATCCTAAAACTGAAGAGCCAACTTCACGTAAACCTTCTGTTACAGAGCCTTTTGCTGGATTGGCATTTAAAATTGCAACGGATCCTTTCGTAGGTCGTTTGTGTTTCGTAAGAGCATATTCAGGAACTTTACCTGCTGGTTCTTATGTTTACAATACAAGATCAAACAATAAAGAACGTATTTCTAGAATTTTCCAAATGCACGCGAATAAGCAAAATCAAATTGATGAGCTTATGGCAGGTGATATTGGTGCGGTTGTAGGATTTAAGGATATCCGCACTGGTGATACTCTTTGTGCTGAAGATGCACACATTGTTTTGGAATCTATGGATTTCCCAGATCCGGTTATCGGAGTTTCTATTGAGCCTAAAACGCAAGCGGATCAAGATAAACTGGGTGTTGGCTTGAGCAAATTGGCTGAAGAAGATCCAACTTTCCAAGTTCATACAGATGAGGAATCAGGTCAAACTATTATCTCAGGAATGGGTGAGTTGCACTTGGACATCATTATCGACCGTTTACGTCGTGAGTTTAAAGTTGAAGTAAATCAAGGTGAGCCTCAGGTTACATACCGTGAAGATATTACTGCTCCTGTAGATCACCGTGAGACATATAAGAAACAATCAGGTGGACGTGGTAAATTTGCCGATATCGTAGTTACTATTGAGCCTCAAGATGATCCAGAAAAAACTGGATTGGAATTCATCAACATTATTAAAGGTGGTTCGATTCCAAGAGAATTTATCCCTTCAGTTGAGAAAGGTTTCAAAGAGTCAATGAAAAATGGTGTTTTAGCTGGTTTCCCAGTCGAATCAATGAAAGTTACATTGAATGATGGATCTTTTCACGCTGTCGATTCAGACGCATTGTCATTCGAGATTTGCGCTAAAATGGCATATAGATCAGCTTTGAAAAAAGCTCGGCCTATTTTATTGGAGCCTATCATGAAAATGGAAGTTGTAACTCCTGAAATTAACATGGGTGATATCGTAGGTGACCTTAACCGTCGTCGTGGATTGATGAAAGGAATGGATGATAGAGCTGGAGCGAAAGTTTTGAAAGCTGACGTTCCATTGTCTCAAATGTTTGGTTATGTAACACAATTACGTACCATTTCATCAGGACGTGCAACATCAACTATGGAATTCTCGCATTATGCAGAAGCACCTAAGAATGTTGCTGAGGAGATAGTTAAAAAATTTAATGGAAACGTTACCGCTTAATTATAAGTCATGAGTCAAAAAATCAGAATCAAATTAAAGTCGTACGATCACAATTTAGTGGACAAGTCGGCAGAGAAAATCGTTAAGACTGTAAAGGCGACAGGTGCTGTAGTTAGTGGTCCAATTCCATTACCAACACACAAGAAAATTTATACAGTATTGAAATCACCACACGTAAACAAAAAAGCACGTGAGCAATTTGAATTGTGTGCTTACAAACGTTTGATGGATATCTACTCTTCTTCATCGAAGACTGTTGATGCCCTGATGCGTTTAGAGTTGCCTAGTGGGGTTGACGTAGAAATAAAAGTTTAATTAATCAATAAATAATAAAGTATGCCAGGAATAATAGGTCGAAAAATCGGCATGACTAGCATCTACAGTGCCGAGGGTAAGGCAATGCCATGCACAGTGATAGAAGCTGGTCCTTGTATCGTTACGCAAGTAAAGACACAAGATCGAGACGGTTATGAAGCAGTTCAGATAGGCTTTGGTGAGCGAAAAGAAAAGAACACACCAAACGCTTTGAAAGGACACTTCAAAAAAGCAAACACTACTCCAAAGTCAAAGTTGGCAGAGTTTAAAGGGTTTGCAGATCTTAATCTGGGAGACGCCGTGAATGTGGATGTCTTCGCAGAGGGAGAATTTGTAAGTGTATCAGGAACTTCAAAAGGAAAAGGTTTTCAAGGGGTTGTTCGTCGTCACGGTTTTGCAGGTGTGGGTCAAGCGACTCACGGTCAGCACAACAGACTTCGTGCTCCAGGTGCGATTGGTGCTTGTTCATATCCAGCACGTGTATTCAAAGGAATGCGCATGGGTGGACAAATGGGTAACAAACGTGTCATGATGGAAAATCTTCAAGTATTGAAAGTCCTTGCAGAGAAACACTTGATCGTAATTAAAGGTTCAGTGCCAGGACCAAAGGGTTCAACCGTAATAATTCAGAAATAATGGAAGTAAAAGTATTTGACGCAAACGGAAAAGCGACTTCTAAAAAAGTGAAGCTTTCGGAAGAAATTTTTGGAATTGAGCCCAATCAACACGCAATCTATTTAGATGTAAAGCAACACTTGGCGAACAAACGTCAAGGAACGCACAAAGCTAAAGAGAGAGCTGAGATTAGTGGATCTACTAAGAAAATTAAAAAACAAAAAGGAACTGGTGGAGCCCGTGCGGGTAGCATCAAGTCTGGTACTCGTGTAGGTGGTGGACGTATCTTCGGACCTCGTCCAAGAAACTATCATTTCAAGTTAAACATGAAATTGAAAAGATTAGCGCGTAAATCTGCATTTGCTTTCCAAGCAAAGAATGATGCCGTAATGATCTTAGAAGATTTAACAATGACTGCACCGAAGACACAAGAATTCAAATCAATGTTGGCCAACTTGAAGTTGGAAAACGAAAAAGTATTGTTGATTCTTGGATCTAAAAATGACAACGTTTATTTCTCTTCAAGAAACCTAGGGAAAGTTAAAGTTGTAACTGCTGATTCTTTTAATACATATGATGTATTGAATGCACGTAAAGTTGTTTTAGCAGAGAGTTCTTTAGAAGTAATCGAAAAGATCTTAAATTAATTCAAGATGAAGACAATTATCAAAAAGCCAATCATTACAGAGAAAGCAACAGGTGCAAGTGAAGACTTAAACCGATTTACTTTCGCAGTTAGCAAAGACGCTAACAAGATTGAAATAAAAAAAGCTGTCGAGAACATGTACGGAGTTTCGGTAACGAAAGTGCGTACCATGACGTATGGCGGTGGAAAATCCTCGGTGAAATACACCAATAAAGGTATCGTTGAGCAACCGAACAATCCTTGGAAAAAAGCGATTGTGACAGTAGCAGAAGGAGAAACGATTGATTTATTTAATAACTTTTAATTAGTTTAAACTAATGGGTCTTAAAAAATTCAAGCCTATCACTCCAGGGCAAAGACACAAGATTAACAGTACCTATTCTGAGGTAACTACCAATATCCCTGAAAAGAGCTTGGTAGCGAGAAAGAAAAAGTCTGGAGGTCGCAACAACGACGGACGTATGACCATGCGTTACATTGGAGGTGGTCATAAACAAAAGTACCGGATCGTTGATTTCAAAAGAGACAAGCACGCGGTGCCTGCAACGGTAAAAACGATCGAGTATGATCCAAACCGTACGGCACGTATTGCCTTGTTGAACTATGCAGATGGCGAGAAACGCTATATTATCGCACCGGAAGGCTTGAAAGTCGGCGACGCAATCGTTTCTGGTAAAGATGCAGCTCCTAATGTAGGAAACACACTTTATTTAAGTGATGTTCCTTTAGGTACAGTAATTCATAATATTGAATTAGTGCCTGGAAAAGGTGGAGCAATCGCTCGTGGTGCAGGAACATATGCACAACTGAACGCTCGCGATGGACGTTACGCAACAATCAAGATGCCTTCTGGCGAAACTCGATTGATCTTGCAAACGTGCATGGCTACTATTGGTTCTGTTTCGAATTCTGAACACAACTTGGTTGTATCTGGTAAAGCAGGTCGCTCTCGTTGGTTGGGTCGTCGTCCACGTGTACGTGGTGTTGTGATGAATCCAGTCGATCACCCTATGGGCGGTGGTGAGGGTAAAAACTCAGGTGGTCACCCTAGATCTCGTAACGGTATTCCTGCTAAAGGATACAAAACGAGAGCTAAGAAGAAATATTCAGATAAGTTAATCGTCGAAAGAAGAAAAAAATAAGTAGAGTATGAGTCGTTCGTTAAAAAAGCCACCTTTCGTACATTACAAGTTAATGTTAAGAGTGGACGAAGCACAAGCAACAAGTAGCAAAGCAGTGATCAAAACATGGTCAAGAGCTTCTACTATTACGCCAGACTTCGTAGGATTGACATTCGCCGTTCACAACGGGAATAAGTTCATCCCAGTTTATGTTACAGAAAACATGGTAGGTCACAAGTTAGGGGAATTTTCTCCAACGCGTAACTTCCGTGGACATGGTGGGAATAAGAAAGATAAGAAAAGATAGATTTTAAATAGCAAATATCATGGGTGCTAGAAAAAGACTAAGAGCAGAAAAAATTAAAGAAGGAAATGGTTCAGTTGCATTTGCAAAGTTGAATGACTCTCCTATCGCTCCAAGAAAAATGAGATTGGTTGCCGATCTTGTTAGAGGAATGGAAGTTAATAAAGCTCTTAACGTATTAGAACACAATTCAAAATTTGCCTCAAAAAGCTTAAGCACGCTTTTGCGTTCAGCGATCGCTAATTGGGAGCAAAAAAATGAAGGTGAAAGTATAGAAGAGGCGAATTTAATCGTAAGTAGAATTGAAGTTGGCGGAGGTACAATGTTAAAACGTATCCAAGCAGCTCCACAAGGACGAGCGCACAGAATTCGTAAAAGATCAAACCACGTGACCATCACCGTTGATGGAACCAAATAATTAATAGAAAATGGGACAAAAAACAAATCCAATTGGAAATAGATTAGGGTTCATCCACGGATGGGATTCTAACTGGTACGGTGGTGACAATTACAAAGACAAAATCGTTGAAGACGATAAAATTCGTAAATACCTGAAAGCACGTTTGAACAGAGCGAGCATTGCGAAGGTAATTATCGAAAGAACTTTGAAATTGGTTACTGTAACAATCAACACGGCTCGTCCGGGTGTGATTATCGGTAAAGGAGGTCAAGAGGTTGACAAACTAAAAGAAGAATTAAAGAAGTTGACGAAAAAAGAGGTTCAAATCAACATCTTCGAGGTGAAACGTCCAGAATTGGATGCTCGATTGGTGGCTGATGGGATCGCTCGTCAATTGGAAGCACGTATTTCATTTAGACGTGCTATCAAAATGTCTATCGCGAGTACTATGCGCATGGGAGCAGAAGGAATCAAAGTTAAGATTTCCGGACGTTTGAATGGTGCAGAGATGGCGCGAACAGAGATGTACAAGGATGGACGTACTCCGTTACATACGTTCAGAGCTGACATCGACTATGCTCTTGCTGAAGCGCATACTACATACGGACGTTTAGGGATCAAAGTGTGGATCTGTAAAGGTGAAGTATACGGTAAGCGTGACTTGTCTCCTAATGTAGGAATGGCATCTGGAAAAGGTGGAAGCGCCCCAGGGGGTGGTGGAAATCGTCGTCCAGGTGGACCAAGAAGTAAAGGTAAGAAGAAGTAAGAACAAGGTAAAATTGCAGTAAGATGTTACAACCAAAAAGAACCAAATTTAGAAAAGCCCAAAAAGGAAGAAATACGGGTCTTGCTCATAGAGGAAGCACTGTTACTTTCGGATCGTTTGGTCTAAAAACTTTGGAGCCAGGATGGATCACATCACGCCAAATTGAAGCGTCTCGTATCGCCGTAACCCGGTTTATGAAACGTGAAGGTAAAGTGTGGATTCGTATTTTTCCTGACAAACCAGTTACCTCAAAACCAGCGGAAGTACGTATGGGTAAAGGTAAGGGAGCTCCTAGTCACTGGGTAGCAGTAGTTAAACCAGGTCGCATCTTGTTTGAAGCGGATGGTGTATCTTATGAAGTAGCGCAAGAAGCTCTTCGTTTAGCAGCTCAAAAAATGCCGGTGAAGTGTAAATTCGTTACGCGTAACGATTATGTTAAACCAGAAGGTAAATAATTAAAGGAAATGAAACAGCAAGAAATCAACAAACTTTCCGTGAAGGATATCGAAAGCAAAATTTCTGATTTTTCAGGTAAACTGAACAACATGAAACTAGCTCACGGTGTTTCCCCAATGGAAAACCCAATTCAAATTCGTTCTATTAGAAGAACGGTTGCTCGTTTGAAAACCGAATTAACAAAACGTGAAGCATCAGCTACGGCTGAAGCATAAACAATTAGCTTGATATGGAAGATAAGCGTAATTTAAGAAAAGATCGTGTCGGTGTAGTTACTAGTGACAAAATGGACAAGTCTATCGTTGTTGCAGTTGAAAGACGCGTAAAGCACCCGAAATATGGAAAATTCGTTAAGAAGACTTCAAAATTCGTGGCACATGATGAAAAGAATGAGTGCAATACCGGAGACACCGTGCGCATTATGGAAACCAGACCTTTGAGTAAATTGAAGAACTGGCGATTAGTAGAAATTGTCGAAAAAGCTAAATAATTTTTAGTAATGATACAACAAGAATCAAGACTTGCAGTAGCAGATAACTCTGGAGCAAAAACAGTTTTGTGCATCCGCGTATTGGGTGGTACAAAACGTCGTTATGCGTCGATCGGAGATAAAATCGTAGTTGCTGTTAAGAGCGCAATGCCCTCTGGAGCTGTCAAAAAAGGACAAGTTGCCACGGCGGTTATTGTAAGAACCAAAAAAGAAGTACGACGTGCTGATGGATCTTACATAAGATTTGATGATAACGCTTGCGTTATCCTAAACCCGACAGGGGAAATGAGAGGTACCCGTATTTTTGGACCAGTTGCTCGTGAGTTACGTGAGAACAATTATATGAAAATTGTTTCATTGGCTCCCGAAGTACTTTAAAATCGTAAATCATGCAAAAGAAATTACACATTAAAGTAGGTGACGCTGTGAAAGTTATTGCAGGTCAGGAACTAGGGAAAGAAGGAAAGGTTCTTTCAGTAGACAGAAAAAAAATGCGTGCTACTGTTGAAGGTCTTCAAATGATCAAAAAACACAGTAAGCCAAGTGCTGAAGATCCACAAGGTGGCATTGTTGAAAGAGAAGCAGGAATTCATGTTTCTAATTTGATGATCGTATCTAAAGGAGAAGCATCTCGTATTGGGCGTAAATTAAACAAAGACGGCAAATTAGTTCGTTTTTCTAAAAAATCAGGAGAGGAGATCAAGTAATGAGTACAAAACCAAGATTAAAGGAAATGTACAGTGCTGAGATTATTCCAGCATTGACAAAAAAGTTTGGGTACAAAACGGTAATGCGTGTGCCTAAAATGTCAAAAATTGTTCTTAGCCAAGGTATGGGTGAGGCAGTTGCTGACAAAAAGTTGATCGATAACGCTGCTGAAGAATTGTCAAGAATCGCTGGTCAAAAAGCGATAATTACACTTTCTAAGAAAGACATCTCGAACTTCAAGTTGAGAAAAGGAATGCCGATTGGAACAAAAGTTACACTTCGTGGTGATAAAATGTATGACTTCTTAGATCGTTTGATCGCTGTCGCACTTCCACGTACTCGTGACTTTAGAGGTATTAACGCAAAAGGATTTGATGGTCGTGGTAACTTTAACCTTGGAGTTAAGGAACACATCATCTTCCCAGAAATTGATATCGACAAAACGAACCGCATCTTAGGTATGGACATCACATTTGTGACGACTGCCGAAACGGATGAAGAAGGTAACGCTTTGTTGGACGCATTTGGATTCCCTTTCATTAAAAAATAAGAAGAAATGGCAAAAGAATCAATGAAAGCGCGTGAGCGCAAAAGAGAAAGAATGGTAGCTCGTGATGCTGTAAAGCGTGCCGCGTTAACCAAAATTTTGAAATCAAGCGATACTTCTGATGAAGCTGTTCAAGCGAAATGGGAAGCAATGATGGCTATTCAAAAGATGCCGGCAAACGGATCGAAAGTGCGTGTGCACAATCGTTGTGGTTTGACTGGTCGTCCACGTGGATATATGCGTCAATTCGGAATTTCAAGAGTAACATTTCGTGAAATGGCACTAGACGGGAAAATCCCAGGTGTAAAAAAAGCGAGTTGGTAATTTAAGTTTTTAATTAGGAAATATTATGACAACAGATCCTATCGCAGATTTTCTTACACGTGTCCGAAACGCAAGTATGGCCGGTTTGAAAGTTGTAGAAATTCCAGGTTCAAATACAAAACGTGCAATGACGCAAATTTTGTTTGACCAAGGATATATCTTGAACTACAAGTTCGAGGACGATAACAAACAAGGTATGATTAAAATCGCTTTGAAGTACAATCCATCAACGAAAGTTCCAGCAATAACAAAATTGCAAAGAGCATCTCGTCCAGGATTGAGAAAATATAGTAGCTCATCAGAAATGCCTCGTGTATTGAACGGATTGGGTATCGCTATAGTTTCTACTTCAAAAGGTGTAATCACCAACAAAGAAGCAAAAAAAGAAAACATAGGAGGAGAAGTCCTTTGCTATGTATATTAATCTTTATTAACTAGAAGTAAAATGTCAAGGATAGGTAAATCCCCAGTAAGCATCCCGAGTGGTGTAGAAGTAAAGGTAGACGGAACGACAGTTACCGTTAAAGGACCTAAAGGCGAATTGACCCAAGAACTAGATTCTTGTGTGACAATGGAAATCGCTGACGGAACTATATCTTTCAACCGCGAATCAGACGCTCCTGGTCATAGATCTAAGCACGGTTTATATCGTTCTTTAATCAACAATATGATCATCGGTGTATCGGAAGGGTACAAAAAGGAATTGGAAGTTATTGGAGTAGGATTCCGTGCGACAACGCAAGGTCAAATTTTAGATTTGGCTCTCGGATTCTCTCACCCAATAGTTATTCAAATCCCTAGTGAAATTAAGGTATCTGCAGATACTCAAAAAGGTAAGGCTCCGATCGTAACGTTGGAATCTCACGATAAACAACTTTTGGGTCAAGTAGCCGCTAAGATTCGTTCCCTTCGTAAACCAGAACCATACAAAGGTAAAGGTGTAAGATATCTAGGTGAAGAGGTTAGAAGAAAAGCAGGTAAGGCTGCAGGTAAATAATATTAAATTTCATTAGTTATGGCATTTAGCAAATTAACAAGAAGAGCAAAAATTAAAAGAAGAATCCGTAAGAAAATTACGGGAACTTCTAAGTTGCCTCGTTTGTCTGTGTACCGTAGTAACAAACAAATCTACGCACAGATTATAGACGATTCAAAAGGGATTACCCTGGCTTCAGCATCAAGCTACAAGAATAAAGCTGCCGAAAAAGGAAACAAAATCGAGCAAGCATCTGTAGTTGGTAAAGAATTGGCCGAAAAAGCATTGAAAGCTGGGATTGAAGGTGTTGTGTTTGATCGCAACGGATACCTTTACCACGGTAGAGTAAAAACATTGGCTAACTCGGCAAGAGAAGGTGGTTTAAAATTTTAAGACATGGCATCACAGAAAATAGTAAATCGAGTAAAAGCTTCTGAGATCGAGCTTAAAGACAAATTAGTAGCTATCAATCGTGTTACGAAAGTAACCAAAGGAGGACGTACATTTTCATTCTCTGCAATCGTTGTAGTTGGTGATGAGAACGGAATCGTTGGTCACGGATTAGGTAAAGCGAAAGAAGTTACTGAAGCAATCACAAAAGGAATTGATGACGCGAAAAAGAATTTGATTCGTGTTCCAATTTTAAGAGGTACCGTGCCACACATGCAGAAAGCAAAGTATGGAGGTGCTGAAATTCTACTTAAGCCAGCTTCTGAAGGTACAGGTGTTATCGCCGGTGGTGCGATGCGTGCTGTATTGGAGAGCGTTGGTGTCCACAATGTATTGGCAAAGTCACAAGGTTCTTCAAATCCACACAACGTGGTGAAGGCGACTATGGAAGCTTTGGCAAACATGAGAGACGCAGTAGCGGTAGCGAAACAAAGAGGTGTTTCATTGGAGAAAGTATTTAACGGTTAAAAAGATAGACGCAAAATGGCTACAATTAAAATTAAGCAAGTAAGAAGCGCTATCAATCGCCCAGCTGACCAAAAGGCTACGATTAAAGCGTTAGGATTTAGTAAGTTGAATCAGACTGTTGAAAAAGAGTCTAATCCACAAATCCTTGGAATGATCAAGAAAGTACAACATCTTTTAGAAGTTGTTAAGTAGAAATAAGAAATTAGATAAATCATGAATTTACATAATTTAACTCCCGCAAAAGGCTCGACAAAAAGTACGAAGAGAATTGCACGTGGACAGGGATCTGGACATGGTGGAACTTCAACGCGAGGGCACAAGGGACAAAAATCAAGATCGGGTTACAGTAGAAAAGTTGGTTTCGAAGGTGGACAAATGCCTTTGCAACGACGCGTACCTAAATTTGGTTTCAAAAATATCAACCGCGTTGAATACAAAGCGATCAATTTGGATATCATCCAGTCATTGATTGACCGTAAAAACGTTTCTGAAATTACACCAGAGATTTTGAAAGAAAACGGACTTATTGGTAACAACGAGTTTGTGAAAGTCTTAGGTAGAGGTGAACTAAAAACAAAGATTAGCGTAACAGCTCATAAGTTTTCTCAAACGGCGAAATCGTCAATTGAGTCAGCGGGTGGGAATTGTTCAGAAATCTAATTACCTTTGCAAACATTTTTTTAGCGAATGAAACGTTTTATACAGAATATACAGAACATTTGGAAGGTTGAAGAGCTTCGTAAGAGAATTATCTACACGCTAGCTTTAATACTTGTTTACCGAATTGGTTCATTTATTATCTTACCAGGTGTAAATTACAATGCCTTGGAAGCAGCACAAAAAGCAGGTGGGCAAAATGCCCTTGAAACTTTGCTTTCGTTGTTCTCTGGTGGTGGGTTTACAAATGCCTCTATTATGGCACTTGGTATTATGCCTTATATCTCTGCATCGATTATTATGCAGTTATTAGGTATGGCGGTTCCTGCTGTTCAGAAAATGCAAAACGAAGGAGAGTCTGGTAGAAAGCAAATCAATAACTATACACGTATTTTGACAATCATTATCTGTGCGGCGCAAGCTCCAGGGTATTTGTCTTTATATGTTTCTAGTAAGGGCGCATTGCCTGCAGATGCTGGAACATTCTGGTGGGCACAAACGATTATCGTTTTGGTTGCTGGAGCTATGTTTGCAGTATGGTTAGGAGAAAGAATTACAGACAATGGTGTTGGTAATGGGATCTCTCTATTGATTACTGTGGGTATCTTATCTCGTTTGCCAGGTGCATTTACGGGAGAAGTTGGAATTGCTTGGGCAGATGGTAACTTGATTAAAATCCTTTTGGAAATCGTAGCATTCTTCGTAGTCGTATTGGCAACAGTACTGATTGTGCAAGGTGTTAGGAAAGTGCCACTCAATACTGCTAAAAAGGTTGTAGGGTCTCGTGCTGTTGATGAAGCAGGTGCAAGAAACTACTTGCCAATTAAGGTAAATGCGAGTGGGGTAATGCCTATCATCTTCGCACAAGCGATTATGACCATACCGGTTATGATGTTTGCAAGCAACGATGGCGGTGGCAGTTGGATTCAAAGAACTTTGGGAGACGTTTATGGTTTCTCTTACAATTTGCTTTTGGCTATCCTAATTATAGTCTTTACGTATTTCTATACTGCGATTATGATTAACCCGCGTAAAATTGCTGACGACTTGAAAAAGTCAGGTGGATTTATCGCAGGTGTTCGTCCAGGTGAAGAAACAGCAGAATACATTGATACATTGGTTTCCAGAATTACTTTTCCAGGATCGTTGTTCTTAGCAATTATCGCTATTCTTCCAGCTATTGCAAAATTGGCCGGAGTGAATGACGCATTTGCAATGTTCTTCGGTGGAACATCACTATTGATTATGGTAGGTGTTGTATTGGATACTTTACAGCAGATTGAGTCTTACCTATTGAATCGTCACATGGATGGTTTGATGGAAGGAACGAAAATCAGAGGCAGAAGAACACAAGGAGAATTATCAGGATTTTAGACTATGGCAAAACAAGCATCAATAGAACAAGATGGCGTAATCATCGAAGCACTTTCCAACGCAATGTTTCGCGTTGAATTGGAAAATGGCCACGTAATTACTGCACACATTTCTGGTAAAATGAGAATGTTCTACATTAAGATTCTACCAGGTGATAAAGTAAAAGTTGAAATGTCTCCTTACGATTTGACGAAAGGAAGAATATCATTTAGATACAAATAGGTTTAGGCCTAAAAAATAAAAATAATGAAAGTTAGAGCTTCAGTTAAAAAACGATCAGTTGATTGTAAGATCGTAAAAAGAAAAGGGCGGGTTTATGTGATAAACAAAAAGAACCCGAAGTTAAAACAAAGACAAGGGTAATTTAGAAAATTATGGCACGTATAGCAGGAATAGACTTACCAAAGAATAAAAGAGGTGTTATCGGATTGACGTATATCTACGGAATCGGTCGCAGCCGCGCGAAGCAAATCTTGGAAGAAAACAAAATTGATATCAATATCAAGGTTGAAGATTGGGATGATGATCAAATGAATTTGATCCGTACTTCGTTAAATGAAATCAAAGTAGAAGGTGCTTTGCGTTCAGAAGTTCAATTAAACATCAAGCGATTGATGGATATCGGTTGTAACCGTGGAATCCGTCATAGAGCTGGATTGCCTTTAAGAGGACAAAGAACAAAAAACAACTCTCGTACGAGAAAAGGAAGAAGAAAAACAGTTGCAAACAAGAAAAAAGTGTAACTAAATAATTAATAATAATGGCAAAAGCGAATCAAAAAAAGAAGAAGAATGTCAAAGTAGACGCATTGGGTGAAGCGCATATTCAAGCTACCTTCAACAATGTAATCATCTCTTTGACAAACAACGCAGGTCAAGTAATCTCTTGGTCAAGCGCTGGTAAAAAAGGCTTCCGCGGTTCTAAAAAGAACACTCCATACGCAGCACAAGTTGCAGCAGAGGATGCAGCAAAAGAAGCACATGACTTCGGATTACGTCGAGTAAAAGTTTATGTCAAAGGACCAGGAGGAGGACGTGAGTCTGCTATCCGTTCTTTACACAATGCTGGAATTGAAGTAACTGAAATAATCGATGTTACGCCGCTTCCGCACAACGGATGTCGTCCACCAAAAAGAAGAAGAGTTTAATAATTTTTTTAATCAACAAGAGACAAATGTTCGTCGAAGGAGAAGCCTTAATTCACGAATACTCTTAAATAAACAAATAAGATGGCAAGATATATTGGTCCTAAATCAAAAATCGCTCGTCGTTTCAAAGAACCTATCTTTGGACCTGACAAAGCATTAGACAAAAAAGCCTACGGTCCTGGACAACATGGTCCTAACAAAAGACGTGGAGGTAAGCAGTCTGAATACTCTATTCAGTTAGCTGAAAAACAAAAAGCAAAGTATACTTACGGTATTCTTGAGCGTCAGTTCTCAAACATGTTTAAAGCGGCATCAGCTGCTAAAGGAATTACAGGTGAAAACTTGTTGGTTCTTTGTGAAACACGTTTGGATAACACTGTTTTCCGTTTAGGTATTGCACCTACAAGAAACGGAGCTCGTCAATTGGTTTCTCACAAACACATTACTGTGAATGGAGAACTAGTTAACATTCCTTCTTACAATTTGAAAGTTGGTGATGTAATCGGAGTTCGTGAAAAATCGAAGTCATTGGAATCTATCTCTGATTCTTTGTCTTCGAATAGTAAAACATACGATTGGTTGGATTGGAATAAATCAGACATGTCTGGCAAATACCTAGCCCTTCCGCAAAGAGAAATGATCCCTGAAAACATCAAGGAGCAGTTGATAGTCGAATTATACTCTAAATAATTAAAACCAAGCATTAACATGGCAATTTTAGATTTCCAAAAGCCTGATAAGGTAATAATGATTCAGTCCGATGAGCATCACGGACAATTCGAATTCCGCCCATTGGAGCCGGGATATGGCATCACTGTTGGTAATGCGTTGAGACGTATTTTGCTTTCTTCTCTTGAAGGATTCGCTATCGCTTCTATCCGCATCGAAGGTGTAGACCACGAGTTTACAACTATCAAAGGTGTAGTAGAAGATGTAACTGAAATCGTTTTAAACTTAAAGCAAGTTCGTTTCAAACAACAAATTGAAGGTACTGATTCTGAAACTGTAATGGTTTCTGTTTCTGGTCAAGATAAATTGACTGCTGGAGATTTGGGTAAATTCACTTCGGCATTCCAAGTTTTGAACTCGGATTTAGTGATTTGCAACATGGAGTCTTCAGTTAAAATTGAGATGGAATTGACGATCATCAAAGGTCGTGGATACCTTCCAGCTGAAGAGAACAAAACAGGAAACGCTCCTTTCGGAACCGTTTTTATTGATTCAATTTTTACGCCAATTAAAAACGTAAAATTTGAAATAGAAAACTTCCGTGTAGAGCAAAAAACAGATTACGAAAAATTAGTTCTAGATATCCAGACAGATGGTTCTATCCATCCGAAAGAAGCTTTGAAAGAAGCAGCGAAAATCTTGATCCATCACTTTATGTTATTCTCCGATGAGCGTATCACATTGGATAGCGAAGTGAAAGCGGACACGGAAGAGTTCGATGAGACTTCATTGCACATGCGTCAGTTGTTGAAAACGAAATTGGTAGATATGGATTTATCTGTACGTGCCTTGAATTGTTTGAAAGCTGCAGATGTTGAAACACTTGGTGATTTGGTATCCTACAATAAAAACGATTTATTGAAATTCAGAAACTTTGGTAAAAAGTCATTAACTGAGTTGGAAGACTTAGTGGATAACAAAGGATTGAATTTCGGAATGAACGTTGCCAAATACAAATTAGACAAAGACTAGAACGTACATTATCATATTATCATGAGACACGGAAGAAAAGTAAATCATTTAAGTAGAAAGACGGCGCACAGAAAAGCGATGCTTTCTAACATGGCGACTTCACTTTTGATGCACAAAAAAATCACTACAACTGTAGCGAAAGCAAAAGCATTGAGAGTTTATGTAGAGCCAATATTGACAAAATCGAAAACAGATTCTACTCACTCGCGCCGTATGGTGTTTAGTGAATTACAAGACAAAGAGATCGTTACTGAATTGTTCAGAGACATCGCTCCAAAAATCGCTAACCGTAATGGTGGATACACGCGTATCATTCGTTTAGGTTACCGTTTGGGTGATAACGCTGAAATGTGTATGATCGAATTGGTAGATTTTAATGAACTTTATACGAACAATGGAGCGAAGAAAACAACGCGTCGTTCTAGAAGTAAAGGTGGTAAGAAAACTACTGAAGGTGCTGAAACAGCAACAGAAGAAGCAACAGATACTCCTGAAGCAGTTGTAGTTGAAGAAACAGTTGAAGCAAAAACGGAAGAGGTATCGAAAGTTGTCGAAGAAGTGAAAGCTGAGGTTATTGAAGAAGCTGCACCTGTTGTTGAAGAAGTAAAAGAAGAAGTTGTTGCGAAAGCAGAAGCAAAAGCAGACGATTTAACGAAAATCGAAGGTGTTGGACCGAAAATCGCTGAAACATTGGCGGCTGCAGGTTTGGCTACATTCGCTGACGTTGCTGCATCTACACCAGAGAAAATCGCTGAGATTATCGCTGAGGTAAGAGGAAGTCACACTCCTGACGCATGGCCAAAGCAAGCTGGAATGGCTGCTGAAGGTAAGTGGGATGAATTGAAAAAATGGCAAGATGAAATGAACGGTGGGAAACCAGCGTAAGGATTATCTTCTACATAAATTGAAAAGGGATTAACGAAAGTTGATCCCTTTTTTTTGTGTCTAATTGGCGGGATTGTTCTAATCACTATCATTCTTCTATCAACATCTTCCTGGCTCAACTTGTTGGATACGCTATTGAATTTTTACCTAAACGATATTCTTGAAGCAAAGTAGAATGAAGAAGGAACGAATATTCATCGCTTACATCTACACGAAAAAAATACAAAAAAATACACCTCGATTCCACCAACTATCGGAACCAAGGTGTTTATTATTATTTATGTGATCTTATTTCTTTATTAGTTTCTTCACAACTGTAAAATCTCCAGCTTGCACATGAATGTAGTAAACTCCATTCGCAAAATTCGAAATTTCTACCTGAGTTGTGTTGTTTTGAAATTCAATGGGTGAAATCGTTTTAACAATTTGTCCCACGTTGTTCATAATAACTACTTCAAAGTCTGTTTGCTTTAAATTACCAATTGCCAAGGTGAATTTCTCAATCGTTGGGTTCGGATAGATTCCAACATTCAAAGGACTATACTCGTTCACAGATAAATTCGATGTAATATTGATATTGTCTACATACGTTGAATTCGAGTAATCTGTCACATTAATAAAACGGAATATGACGCTTTGACCCGCATATACCGATAAATCAACGGATTCATTTCGCCAATCATTCGCCGAACTAGGACTGAAATTCCCAGTAACATTCCCAACAGTTGCTATAGTAGAACCTCCTTTAGCATAAATAGTTGTCCATGTACTTCCACAATCACTTGAGATACCAACTTTCAAACTATCATCGTAAGTTCCGCTGTATTGCGCCTTCGATAAATCAAACGTCATTGTTGCGATTGTACCCCCAATTGAAAATGTTTCCGTTTCAAAATAATCGATTTCACCTGATGAGTTGTAGCTATAGTTATTGACATATGCAGCTTGAGTAGGTGTTCCAGAAGAACCCGTAACACTAGCTTCAACCCATGTAAGATCAGTATCCGGATTCACCAAACTCCATCCGTTCGGTAAGAAACCAGCACCTTCGAAATCTTCTAAAAATGGTGTCGAAGTTGCAGCACCTTGAACATAAAAGTTAAAGACTTGCGAGTCATTCGTTGGGTTTCCATCACCAGGAAGGATAGCCGAACATGTCAAAGTGTAGTTTCCAGTAGTTGAAATCGATAAAGGTGTTGCAAAAGTATAATTCACTTGTTGACCCGATACCAATGTCCCCGTATACGTTTCTGTTACAAGAGCTTGCCCTGTTAATTGGTAGGTTACTGGAAAGTTAGATATAGAGGCTGATCCTGCATTAAGAATGGCTACCTCAGGAAAAGATCCACTTGGATTACACAAGGTAGAGAAATCATCTCCAGAATTGTTGATGGATACCACTTCTACATCATTTGGAAAGGCACAATTCATCAAACCACCGCCGTAGTAGGAAGCTATCGTTCTTCTACTAGCCCAACCGTTCGTTGAGTTTTTAGCTACAACAGCATACCAAATTGGGTTTGCTGGGTTTGTAATGGTATGTGTATAGGTTGACGTAGCCGAATTGCCTATGATTTCCATGTATTGAGTTCCTAAAGCATAAACATCATAACTATCAGCTCCTGCTGCACTATTCCAAGAAAAAGTAATTGTTGTTGGACATACTTGTGTGATAGCCTGACCAGTCACTAATGGAGCGATAGAAAATATTGAATCACTAACATCAGATGTTGCACCTCGAGTCACTCTAACCAATGCTGATCCTGTTATGGTTGAGGGGACATTCCAATCATAATTTCTATCAAGAGATGGAACCGTTGAAATTGACGACCATGTTCCTCCATTGTTAACGCTGTATTCTAAGGTAAAACTTCCACTTGAAGCTGGCGCATCCCAATGGATAGTTTCTTGCTCACCAGGAACAAAATTTTCACCTCTGTTGGGATAAGTAACCGTTATTTCATCTGTAATTATTTCGTAAACAACAAAGTAATTCTGAGTACCCATGGGCACAGCAAAACCACTAACATCAATCGTATAGCTTCCGGCTACTGGATTGTTAATTAAAACTTGCTCCATGTTGTTTAGATGATCTGCACCATTTGTTGCAAGTAAATTAAGGTTCGTAGCAGTTGGTGTTGGGTCCAAAATCCAAGGTAGATAACTTCCACTGCTTGGGTCTGTCACGACCAAATCTAAATCATTAATTAATGCTGCGCTGGCACCATTTGCAGCTGCAGGATCCATCCAATACAGCATGAAACGAACTTGTTTCGTACCCGTTGGAACGGAAATTGAATGTGAATTTGAATTACCTTGTGAAACAGAACTAGTCAAATGACGTCCTTCTTCTATAAGCAATCCAGCTCGCAAACCATTAACTATTCCCCATCCAAATTTAAAATCTGGACCAATATTTCCCGCGTCATTTGTAGTGTTTAAAAGAGTTGCTTTAATTAAAGCTGACGGAGGCAAAACCCCTGCGTTCGCGTCTTTATATGCTTCATACAATTGTGCAGATATTCCTGCAATTCCGGGTGAAGCTCCAGATGTACCACCAAAACTTAAATAGGTGTTGTTCTCATCAGTGGATAATTGATTCTGTCCGTTTGCGGCGATATCTGGTTTAATTCTGCCATCATACGCAGGTCCGCGGCTACTTGAATTGACAAGCGACCCATCGTAATAAAGATTGGCAGTCGCAATAACGTTTTTACCTTGTTTGTGTCCGCCAGTTATGTTTCCCCATCCTGAACCTGCACCGTAACTACAATTAGATGTGCTTACATTTCCACATGAAAAGACGTGAAGCAAAGTCGGGTTGTTAAAGATTTGATTGTCTACATTAACTGCGTTATTTGTATACCCTCCGTTACAGCCATCACCATAGGACGAATTCGTTATTTGAACAGAACCGTTATTTATTCTAGTTGTCGTTGCCCCATCCAAAAAGTTAGAACCGTAATTCGAAACATATAAATTTGCTCCAGCAGCCATTCCACGTTTTGTTGGGTCAAGGTTTCCTGCACCTGTTAAAATCCCGGCAACACCATCACCATGAGTTTGACCAGAACCAGAAGCGGTTGAATTGTCTATTCGACCTTCAAAATCAATATGTGGACCAACTATACCATCATCACGAACCAAAACTCCGATGCCCGCACCTGTGTAATTTCTTCCTGTTGGCGTTTGGGTATCTAACCCATTTGAGCGGTGTAAACTTTTACCTCTTGAATCTTCTTTTTCCGGCGGTGAAGGAATTTCTTCAACCCATTTTACAAAACCCATATCGCCTAAAGTAGAAATTTCTGAAATAGGTACCGAAACTTCAAGTACTTGGTGTCCTTGATAATGATTCAATATTTCAACACCAGCAATTTGAAGTTGTGGAATAATCTCCGCAATACTTATGCCATCATATATAATCATCGTTAATAAGGTATTTTGACCATCAATTGCCCATGGATTTACATTTCCATTGCTAATTTCAGACTCTATTTTCATTCCATTCACCACGGGAGATATTCCCCGAACATCATTCTGAACAAAAACCTCTTTCGATAGGTTCGTATTAAAACGTGCCAAATAGGTTCTATTTGAAATATAATTGATCAACTCAACTCCGCTAGTTTGAATCGCAGTTTGTGTTTCTAAATTTGGAATTTCATTGAATTGAATCCAAGCATAGACGTTTCCAGCATGCTTACTTTTAAAATCTTCCGCCGAAAAATCTATAGTTAATAGATTGGGCGAAATTTCAATTTCTTGATCTTGAAAATTGATGCTATAATTAGATTGCCCGAAAACGGTGCTACTCAAGCTGAATAAGCAGAAGGCCGAAAACAAGATTGTTTTAATTAATAGGTGAGTAGATTTTTTCATTCTTTTTGATGTTTAGGGTCATCTTTATAGTTTCTTGTTGCGGTAATAACAGAGCAACTAAAATACGTATTATTTGAGGAGAATGAAAATTAAATGAACCGATATACGGTATATCTTGGAATCGTAACACCGAAATCCTGGATTGAAACCCTTTAAAATGTCGAATGTTGTTCATTAATTTATAAACCTGTGTAGAAGTTATGGTAAAGTTTTCCCCTGGAACCGAAGGAGAATTGTAATTTTGTGAGAAATTTTTTGAGATGGATCAAATGAACACCGCAATTTTACTTTTAGAGGATGGCACTGTATTTAACGGAACAGCGACTGGAAGAATAGGTACAACTTCTGGTGAAATTGCCTTCAATACAGGAATGACAGGTTATCAAGAAGTCTTTACCGACCCTTCATACCTCGGTCAAATCCTTATTATGAACACAAGTCATATCGGAAATTATGGGGTTCATACTGAAGAAGTAGAATCAGATGGGATTAAAATATCTGGTTTGGTGACCAAAAAGTTTTCGGACGGCTATTCACGTCCATCAGGATTTCAATCCTTGGACGAATACATGAAAACCAACGAAACTGTTGGAATTTCGGATGTGGATACACGTGCTTTGGTTCGACATATCAGAAGTAAAGGTGCTATGAACGTAATCATTTCTTCTGATGGAAAATCTATTGAAGAATTGAAAAAGGAACTGAAAGAAGTTCCATCAATGGATGGTTTAGAACTTTCTTCTAAGGTTAGTGTCACAGAACCGTTTGAAGTGAAACCAGAGAAAACAGACTTTAAAGTATCCTTAGTCGATTTTGGTGTAAAAAAGAACATTGTTCGATGTTTAGTTGAGCGAGGATGTCACGTGAAAGTGTTTCCGCACAATGCCAGTAAAGCAGATTTGGATAGTTTTCAACCAGATGGATATATGTTATCGAATGGGCCTGGAGATCCTTCGGCTATGCCCAACGAAATCAATATGGTTAAAGAACTTGTTGAAGATGGAAAACCCCTTTTCGGTATTTGTTTAGGGCATCAAATATTAGGACTGTCCCAAGGGTTAAAAACGGAGAAGATGTTCAATGGTCATCGTGGAATAAATCATCCTGTAAAAAACCTTTTGACAGGAAAAGGTGAGACCACTTCACAGAATCACGGATTTGTTATTGAGAAAAACAGTGCAGAATCACACGGCGAAATGGAGATAACCCATATTCACCTAAACGATGATACAGTTGCCGGAATTGGGTTTAAAAACAGACCTATTTTTTCTGTACAGTTTCACCCTGAAGCTTCTGCAGGACCCCACGATTCAAGATATTTATTTGACCAGTTTATTGACAATTTGAAAAAAGCAAAAGCATGAGTTATATCTCACAAATTATTGGAAGACAAATTTTAGATTCCAGAGGAAACCCTACTGTTGAAGTAGATGTTATTACTGTAAATGGTGTGCTTGGAAGAGCTGCAGTGCCATCTGGTGCTTCAACTGGAATACACGAAGCGGTTGAATTAAGAGATGGAGACAAATCTGTTTACCTTGGCAAAGGTGTATTGAAAGCAGTGGAGAATGTTAATACAGTCATCAATGACGCCTTAAATGGAATGGACATCTTTAATCAGAAAAAGATCGATAGTATTTTGTTGGTTTTGGATGGAACGGAGAATAAATCAAAGCTAGGTGCAAATGCAATCTTAGGTGTTTCGTTGGCTTGCGCTAAGGCAGCTACTCAGGAGGCAGACTTAAGTTTGTTCCAATATGTCGGTGGAGTTGGTGCAAATACTTTGCCTGTTCCGATGATGAATATTTTAAATGGTGGGTCGCACGCGGATAACCTTATCGATATTCAAGAATTCATGGTGATGCCTTTTGGTGCAGAATCTTTTTCTGAAGGGTTGCGTTGGGGGACAGAAATTTTCCATCACTTGAAGAGTGTTTTGAAAAGCCGTAATATGTCAACTAACGTTGGCGACGAAGGAGGTTTTGCACCGAATTTGGGATCTAACGAAGAAGCAATACAAGTTGTTATTGAGGCAATCGAAAAAGCTGGATTCAAGTCTGGTGAAGATGTTTATATTGCTTTGGATGCAGCAGCATCGGAGTTTTACAACGCAGAATCTGATCAATACATTTTTGAATCTACCGGTGATAAAATGTCGCCATCAGAAATGGTAGCTTATTGGGAAAATTGGGTTAATGAATATCCAATAGCGTCAATTGAGGACGGCTTGGCAGAAGATGATTGGGCAGGATGGAAACAGTTGACCGAAAAAGTCGGTGATAAAGTTCAATTGGTAGGGGATGATTTATTTGTGACCAACACGAAAAGATTGCAAAGAGGAATTGATGAAGGTATTGCCAATTCAATTTTAGTTAAAGTGAACCAAATTGGAAGTTTATCCGAAACGATTGATTCAGTTCAGTTAGCCACAAAAAATAGTTACACTAGTGTGATGAGTCATAGAAGTGGAGAAACAGAAGATTCAACTATCGCCGATTTAGCGGTTGCATTGAATACTGGCCAAATTAAGACTGGTTCTGCTTCAAGAAGTGATAGAATGGCAAAGTACAACCAACTTTTGAGAATTGAACAAGAGCTAGGTGAAAACGCTTATTATCCAGGTAAGGATTTCAAATTTCTTTAAAGCTAAAGATTCTTTCTTGAAATATTGAAAAATGGGGGCTTACCCATTTTTTTTAGAACTATTTTTTCAATATTTTTAGTGATTAGACAACCCTCCAATACAATCACCGTCTTTTATAAAAAAAATGACTATGAAATTTTCAATGCTGAAACTTGCTCAGCCTCTGAATTTGCTATCAAAAATTGGTTTGTATGCAGTTATTGCCGTTCTACTTTTGATAGGAACTTTCCAAGGAAATGCACAAGTAAACACAACTTTTAACTATACCGGAGCACCACAATATTGGACCGTGCCGGCTTGTGTTACATCGATTCAAGTAACTTGTGCAGGTGCACAAGGAGGTGGAAATACGGGTAACTCTCCAGGTGGTAAAGGTGCCATAATGACAGGTACAATTTCGGTTGTAGCTGGACAAGTCATTCAAATTAATGTTGGAGGACAAGGTATGCCTATTAATGGTGGTTGGAACGGTGGTGGTAACGGCTGGCCCGGAACACCAACAACTCACCCTGCTTCTGGCGGTGGTGGGGGCGCATCTGATGTAAGAATCGGAGCATATACTTTAGCTACTCGCCAGGTCGTTGGTGGCGGCGGCGGCGGCACTGCAGCACAAAGTGGTCAATATACTATACCAGGAGGTAACGGTGGATGTGTAAACGGTTTTGCCGGAGCAGGTTCTCCCTTCACTGGCACTGGCGGCGGCGGCGGAACGCAGTTTGCTCCTGGAGCTGGCGGCCCACCTTGGGGTGCTGGTATTTGGGGATCTGCAGGTGTAGGGCCTACAGGTGGTAATGGGGCCTTAGATCCAACTTTCGGCACTTCCGGTGGAGGCGGAGGAGGTGGTTTCTTCGGTGGCGGCGGCGGCGGCGGTGACAACTGTTGTGTAAGTGCCAACGGCGGTGGTGCTGGAGGCGGTGGATCGAGTTATGCTGCTGCACAAGTTTCTTGTGTTCAAGGTGCAACTGGTAACACTGGAAATGGTTATGTAATTATTACTACTTCTAATGCAGTAACTGCTTCTAATACAGGACCGTACTGTGAAGGATCTACAATTCAATTAAACGCTTCTACAGGTACAACATATGCTTGGACTGGACCGAATGGTTTTACTTCTACTATTCAGAATCCGACTATTCCAAATTCAGCTCTTGCAGATACTGGAACGTATAGTGTAACTGTTTCGGGTGTAGGTTGTTTGGCAGCTGCAACAACAGTAGTTTCTGTTGTGCCACAGATATTCCCGAATGCAGGTATCGATGATACCGTTTGTTTTGGAAGCGCTTTCTTTCTAAATGGAACTATTACAGTTGCTACCGATGTGAAAAATTGGTCATATTATGCTCCAACGGTAGTTCCTGCTCCAGCAGTTGGGTTCTTCCCAGCGACAAATAATTTAACACCGACGGTTACAACAAGTCAACCGGGTACTTATAATTTTATCTTAACAGAAACAAACCCAGTTTGTGGAATAGTTAAAGACACGGTTGTGATCTTCGTGAAACAAATGGATATACAAACTTCATTTACGGATCCTACTTGCAATGGAGCGGTAGATGGAACGATTACGGCTACTGGAACAGATGCAACTGAGTTTAGTTATGATAATGGAATAACTTGGTCTACAGTTCCAGGGGCTAGTTTTACGGCAGGAGTTTATGATGTATGTGTGCGTGATGTGAACTTATGTCAAGCATGTATGCAAGTCACGTTGACCGATCCCCCAGCTATTTTAATTAGCGTAAGTAATGATACCCTCGTTTGTGAGAACGGTACAGCAACTTTGATTGCAACTGGTTCAAATGGTACGGGGTTTGTCTATACTTGGGCTGATTTTCCTGGAACAGGAGATACACAATATGGTTCGCCGGTTGTAGATACTTATTATTCGGTTTATACTACATCTTCAAACGGATGTCCATCTGCACCAGATTCGATTTTTGTGACAGTTCGTCCTCCTATTTCAGGGACAATTTCACCAGACGCATCTATTTGTCCCGGTTACACAACTTTGTTGTCTGCGACTGCTCAAGATGGTTTAGGAGCGCCATTTACATTCTCATGGAGTGATGGAACAACTGGAATAGGCACAAACCATAGTTTCTTGGTTTCGCCCCCGACTACTCAAAATTATACGGTAACAATAACAGATGCATGTGAGTCTACTCCATTGGTCTTAACAAACCTAATAACTGTAGATCCGCTTCCAGTTCCGGCTTTTATTTCAGACACAACAGAAAAATGTGAACCAGCTGAATTTAGACCTTACGTGACAACACCTCAAACGGACTATGTGACAGCAAGTTGGTTCTTGTCAGATGGTCAATTCTATGTGAATATGGATTCAATTACTACAGCTCCAATGATGGAAGGTTCTTACAATGTTCAGCTTGTATTGGCAAATCAATCTGGTTGTATTGACTCAGTAACGTATCCAAATTACCTAGTATCACATCCACTGCCAATTGCAGCATTCAAGTTTTATCCTGGAATACCGACAATGTTTAATACAGAGGTTTCATTTACAAATTTTTCAGTAGGTGCTGATCAATCGTTTTGGACATTCCAAGATGGAAATCCAGCGACTTCAATTGAAATAGAACCAACTTCACAATTCCCAGAAGGAGAAGTTGGCTTCTACGATGTTCAGTTAATTGTTGCAAGCGACTTCGGTTGTTTAGATACTACAATGCAAACGGTTGAAGTAAAACCAGAAGTTATTCTTTACGCACCAAATACATTTACGCCTGACGGCGATGAATTCAATCCTACGTGGAGAGTTCATATTGTTGGAATTGATGTCCAAGACTTCCATGTTGAAATTCGCAACAGATGGGGGCAATTGATTTGGGAGTCAAAAGATATTGACGGAGAATGGGATGGTACTTATGACGGTCAAAAAGTTCCTGAAGGAACATACAACTGGTTCATTAGAGCCAAAGATTTAATAACAGATGAACCGTACCTTTTTAAAGGTCATATTAATGTCTTAAGATAAGATTGTTAAAAATCGACTAATCCGTTAATTAATCAACGGATTAGTCGATTCATTTTAATACAGCTTTTACGAAAACTACCTTTACAAGAAGACTCAATTAGATTTTATCGTTTTCAAATAGGCATTTTCTCGGATTACGCTTAACTTTGATGTTCTAAAGAAATTTCAATGGACATTAACGAATTGCAAGCATCAATTATAGAAGGAATTCCAACGGTTTTACCCCCTAAAAAGGAGTACGATCCATCCGTTAACCACGCTCCAAAGCGCAAGGAGATTTTGTCGGCTGACGAGAAGAAATTAGCTTTGAAAAATGCGTTGAGGTATTTTAAACCTCAGTTTCATGAGGAATTAATCGAAGATTTTAAGGACGAATTAAATCAATTCGGGCGTATTTATATGCACCGTTTTCGACCTGATGAAGAAATAAAAGCAAGACCTATATCAGAGTATCCGGGTAAATGTGATCAAGCAAAAGCAATTATGCTGATGATACACAACAATTTGGATCATGCAGTTGCACAGCATCCTCACGAATTAATTACCTACGGTGGCAACGGCGCAGTTTTCCAAAATTGGATTCAGTATCGTTTGACCATGAAATATTTGTCTGAAATGACGGATGAACAAACCTTGGCTATGTACTCAGGACATCCAATGGGATTATTTCCTTCTCACAAAGATGCACCTAGAGTAGTTGTTACCAATGGAATGGTGATCCCGAATTATTCTAAACCAGACGATTGGGAAAAATTCAATGCTCTAGGGGTAAGTCAATATGGACAAATGACGGCCGGTTCTTTTATGTATATTGGACCGCAAGGAATTGTTCATGGAACGACCATCACCGTTCTTAATGGATTCAGAAAAATAAAAAAATCTCCGAAGGGTTCTTTATTTATAACGTCAGGCCTTGGCGGAATGAGCGGTGCTCAGCCGAAAGCAGGGAATATTGCAGGTTGCGTTACAGTTTGTGCTGAAGTGAACCCTAAAATCACTAAAATTCGTCACGACCAAGGTTGGGTAAACGAAGTCATAAGTGATTTAGACCACTTGGTTAATCGGGTTAAAGAAGCTCAACAAAACAAAGAAGCGGTTAGTATAGCCTATTTAGGAAATATCGTTGACGTTTGGGAGAAATTCGATTCTTTAAATGTACACGTCGATTTGGGATCTGATCAAACGTCCCTTCACAACCCATGGGCGGGAGGATATTATCCTATGGGTCTGACTTTTGAGGAATCAAATGAATTGATGGCCAAGCGACCAGAAGAATTTAAAAAAGCAGTGCAATCAACACTTATTCGCCATGCAGCTGCAGTTAACAAGCATGCGGTAAAAGGAACTTATTTCTTCGATTATGGTAATGCATTTTTGTTAGAAGCCTCGAGAGCTGGTGCAGATATTATGGCTGAAAACGGCATTGATTTTAGATATCCATCGTATGTTCAAGATATCATGGGACCTATGTGTTTCGATTATGGTTTCGGTCCTTTCAGATGGGTTTGCGCCTCAGGATTGCCTGAGGATTTGCAGAAAACGGATAATATCGCTTGTGCAGTTTTAGAGAAAATAAAAGCAACTGCTCCGCAGGAGATCCAACAACAAATGGCGGATAACATCCAATGGATAAAAGGAGCCCAAGAAAATAAATTAGTCGTTGGTTCACAAGCAAGAATATTGTACGCAGACGCAGAAGGAAGAACGAAAATTGCCGATGCTTTCAATACAGCCATTTCCAATGGAGAAATTGGTCCTGTTGTACTAGGAAGAGATCATCACGATGTTTCGGGAACAGATTCACCTTATCGCGAGACTTCAAATATTTATGACGGATCGAAGTTCACAGCCGACATGGCGATTCAAAATGTAATCGGTGATTCTTTCCGAGGTGCGACTTGGGTTTCCATTCACAACGGTGGTGGCGTAGGTTGGGGTGAAGTCATTAACGGTGGTTTTGGAATGCTTTTAGATGGTTCAGCTGATTCGGCAAGAAGATTAAAATCCATGTTGCATTGGGATGTAAGCAATGGTGTTTCTCGTCGTTCGTGGGCCAGAAATGAAGGGGCCATCTTCGCGATTAAACGAGCGATGGAAGCGGAACCATTGTTAAAAGTGACAATCCCCGAAATGGTCGATGAATCTTTGTTGTGAAAATTGAGAATTAAAGAATAAATAATTCGTAATTTGACATAGACAAATTCGGAATTGATTATGGTAACCCTTAAATACAAAATATACATCGAAGCTCCCCGCGAAAAGGTTTGGGAAGCGCTCTGGAAAGATGAAAACTACCGTAATTGGACAGAACCTTTTACAACAGGTTCTCATGCTGTAAGTGATTGGAATGAGAGCGACCCAATTCAATTCTTGGATGGCAAGAATAACGGAATGTACGGGATAATTGAAACGAAAATCCAGAATGAAGTGATGGTTTTCAAACAATTAGGCGATGTTCTCGACGGTCGAGATATGGAACGTGAATGGGCCGGTGCTCGTGAACAATATTTTCTTTTAGAACGTGATGGAACAACAAAAGTGAAAGTGAGTGTAGATGTTTTGGCTGAGTACGTTGATTATATGAACAAAGCATTTCCTGCAGCATTGGAGAAATTAAAAGTTTTGGCTGAAAACTGAAGCATAAAGTTGTAACGATTTTTTGTTAAAGTAAACAGCGCATTCTATGCACAAAAATCAAGTCGATGGAGTTGAAGGTGTTTATGTCGTGAGAGATGTAGCGTACATGCAAACCGAAAAGTATCCGAACAGTCACCCACAAGTGGCGCAAGGTGCTATTCAACAAGCAAAAAACTTAGGAAAGAATTTTATAGCCATTTCGAATAATAAAAAGCAAAAACAATTCGTGTACAAAGATTTGGGCAGCATGGCGACCGTCGGAAGAAACAAAGCCGTAGTCGATTTGCCCAAACGACATTTTTCAGGATTTTTTGCGTGTTTGGTTTGGATGGTTGCTCACCTCCGATCTATATTAGTCAAGAAGAATAAATTTCTGGTTTTCTTGAATTGGGTTTGGAATTATATGACGTATAATTTATCATTGAGATTGATAATTCAGAATCCAAAAAGGGATGAGGTGGAAGAGGACTAATTTAGAAAATCAAACTTAACTATCTGAGCATCAAAAGGATTTCGAAACATTTAAAAGTTTAAAATTTTCGAATTTTAAAATTCGAAAATTCTCGAAATTTGTTTAATCAATGAGTAGTTATTCCATCCAACTCAACTTCGAAATCTCCGTATACAACAACCCCTTTCGAACATTCTCAAACCCCATTTTCTCCAATAATTCAGCGTAACGATTCACTTGTTTTTCATGCGATTTTCTCGGTTCACCCGTTTTGAAATCCAATACTATTGCATTCTTTCCATCAATTAAAATCTTATCAGGACGACTATTTTTTTCTCCCGAAAAAAGAATATTCTTCTCACTAAGAATTCGGTTTTGAGACGCATATAATTCAGTGAGATGGTCCGAAAAAACACGTTTGGTTTCTGTCAAAATTCGTTCTCGATTATCATATGAAATCTCACCATCATCAATTAATTCATCTAGTTTTCCTTGAATTTTATCTTGCTTTTCAACTTCGGAAAGCAAAATGTGAAGTTGATTCCCGAAAATTTGTGCCTCACTCATCGTATACTCTTCCTGCCGATTGTTTTTCTCCAAAGCAATAGATGGAAACCATAAAAAATCACGCAAAGGAGCAGGTACGAAATCACTCACTTTTTCTCGGTTATCTTCATCTTTGGTAATCTTCGGCAACCTTTCCCCAATTTTGAACTCCGTGTGATTTTCATTCCAACCTGTTTCAAAATTTTCTTCCAATGCCGCATGAAGTTTTTCTTCCTCTTTGTTCGAATCATAGAGATTTCGAACGTACAATCTCGTCTTTGCCCTTGTAAAGGCAACATAATACAAATTCAAATTATCCGTCATTATTTGCGTCGCTTCAACCATTGGGTAATGTTCAAACCCGTCAATTTTTGCTGTCTTTTTACTGTCCAACAAAGAAGGTCGACCTTCGATTTCTACATAATATTTCTCCTTGTCCTTATCCGGATTCGTCATGGAAACATGAGGGAGAATAACAACTGGGAATTCTAGACCTTTGCTTTTGTGAATGGACATTACCGTCATGGCATCGTCACTTTCAGGCAACTGAACTGGCGATTTATATCCACTTTGTTTGTATTGTTCAATAAAGAGTTGCAAATCAGGCCCGCAGCGCAAGTCGAATTGAAAAGCCATGTCCAACAAATGATGAACATAGTGATTTTCCAAGGGGTCAATTTTCACCAAATCACAAAACTTCATTACCAAATCGTTTATGGATTGATAATTAAAATAAAAGTCAGCCTCTGATTGATAAAAGTCTAGTAAAAATTTTGCTTCGTTGATTTTCTTATACCTCGTATTTTCTTGAGATTCTAAATATTCCTCATAGGTCGAAAGTGATAATCTTTTAACCAAAAGAGTTTGCGAAATAAACTTCTTGCTTACGTTTTCATTTCCTGGAGTTCGCCTTTTTTCCATGTAGGAAATGATCCATTGTACCATAATGTCTGAATTGACAAACAATGAATCCGCACTAATTACTTTGTGTCCAGCCTCAATCAAATGTGCCGCCCAACGATTACACTCACTATTTCTCCGTCCCAAAACAGTGATGTCTTTTGGTAGAAATCCATCTGCAAGAATTTCTTCAATCCAGGCCAAAGTTTGAATTACTTCGTTCCCTTTTTCTTCGGGAAATTCCTTTTTGTTGAAACCCTGAACATGAACATATCCTGTTTTATTCGATACCGTTTCTTGTATAATATCTTGGTAAAAATCTTTCGTTTCTTCAGGTAAATTATTTTCAAGGTGACTAAACACCACGTTGTTAAATTCAACAATAGTTTTTGTGGAACGCCAATTTTGCTTGATTTGATTTTTTTCACCTAATTCATCAAAATAGGCCGACTTTATTGCCAATTCGCCATCATTATCTGGGTTGTAAATCTGAGGAAGAACAACAAACTGTTCTGCAATTCCATTTTTAAATCGATAAATGGACTGCTTTGGGTCGCCAACAATGAAATTTAAATTCATATTCGCGATACCATTGTGGACCAAGGGAACCAAATTCAACCATTGCATGCGCGACGTATCCTGAAACTCATCCAACAAATAATGATCATATCTATTACCAATGCGTTCGTATAAAAACGGAGCTTCCTCATTTTGTACCAAGTCACCAATTAACGAATTGAACTCTGAAATACGAATCAAAGAATCATTTTTCCGCATTTGTTCCAAACGAACAGCCAATAATTGTAACAACCACATGTTGTGATAGTTGTTCCGAACGGAAAACAACAATTCCAGTTCATTATAGATAGCTTCGTAAATGGGAGATAAACGATGAATTTCTTCTGCGAGTGTCCTGTTAGGTGGGTTGGTCCTGTTTCCCTCCGTTAAGTTTTTATAGGCGGAAACCGTCAGAAATAAAGCTTCAGGTCCTCTTTGGCCTTTAAGTTTAGCCAAAGGGTTTTTTGAATTGGAAGCGCCAGCAACTTTATAAGATTCGCTGAAAAAATCCAATTTATCGAGCAAAGAAAGTAACTGATCAACCTCCAATTTAAACTTATCTCTTAGTTTTTTTATGGCGAGCTGAATGCTTTGGAAATCTTCATTCGTGAATTCATACAACATTAGTTTATCAACCGTTGGCTGATGTTTTTCTTGTTTTAAAATGGCTAGGAATTCTATCAAGTCTTTGCGAAAGTTCCATTTCTCACCCTCTTTTAGTTTCACCTCAGCATACCCTAAAACGAGCTTGGTAATTTTCTCATGATTGGGCGTTCCTAAGTCGTTTAAAAGTTGGTCAACAACGTTTTCGAGCACTTCATCTTCCTTAATAATCACTTCGAAATCGGCGGGTAAATCAAGTTCTTTTGCGAAACTTCGAATCAAACGAAGATTAAATTTGTCTATCGTCAGCACTTTAAAATCTTCGTATCGGTGTAGTATCTTTAATAAAATTCTCCGCGATTTTTTCTCTAATTTTGTAGGAGAAATTTTTAAAGTTTCGCAAAGGATATCCTCGTATTTTTTTTCTGATTTTTCGAATTGTGAAGGGAAACTCATAATCTCCAAGGCGGAAATTATTCTCGTTTTCATCTCCAAAGCTGCTTTGTTGGTAAAAGTCATCGCAACGATATGCGAAAACGGCTCTGGTTTTTCACTAGTAAACAACAATTCCAAATACGTTAAAACCAAGCGATAGGTCTTACCGCTTCCAGCTGAGGCACTTAAGATTTGTAGCGGCTTGTCAGACGATTGTATCATGAAATAAAATTACAATTATTCCGTTGATTTTTGACCTTTCAATCAACGTAACAAACATTACACAAATTCTTTTGTTAGATGGTTAGGCTTTTCTTAAATTTGAAGTATGAAGAACATATTTATTATCGCAACTATATTCAGCATCGTATTGATTGCATGTAAAAAGGACAATACAGAAGTTGAATGCGAAACGCCAAATCGAACAATGGAAGTTTATTTGCAACCTACCTTGAACGATAGTGCATATGCTATTAATCAGATTATCGAAAGCCCACAAGGATATAGATATTATTACACCGATATTAAAATTGTCGGTACAAATGTCGGCAATGGTTCGGCCCAACTAAAAGATGCCTTTTTATATGATTTCAGTGAAACGGGTATATTGTTGACTTCTAATCAGGGTCTTAAATCAGATTACAGCGATTTGAAGTTTAATTTGGGTGTTCCAGATCCATTAAATACGTCGGATCCATCATTACAGCCCAATACATCGCCGTTAAATATTACAAATATCGGCGACATGCATTGGGGATGGAATCCAGGGTATAAATTTGTTACCATAGAAGGAAAAGTAGACACCATTGCAGATGGAATTGATAATTTTGACAAAAGCTTTTTCTTTCATTTGGGAAAGGACTTCTTATTTCGAACGAAAACAATGTCAGTTGTTGATTGGGTAGACATTGACGCCAATACGAGCAGAACGACTTTGAAGTTAGATGTAAAAGCAATTTTAGACGGACCAAACCCAACGGATTTAAGAGTTTATGCGGCTTCACACTCCAATAATACACAAATGTTTTACAGTGTAATTATCATGGATGCTTTCGCTGCAGCGATAAAAAAATAGAATGAAATATTTAGGATTTATCCTTTTAACTGCATTGATTTTTTCTTGTAAAAAAGGGGAGATTAAGCCTTATGCAATACCCTATCAATTAGAAGAACCTTCGCATTTTCCAAAAATGGTTGTTCCTCTCGATAATCTTTTGACAAATCAAGGTGTGGAGTTGGGCCGACGTTTATTTTATGACAAAAGGTTAAGTGGAGATAATTCTATGTCATGTGCGGCTTGTCATGCACCTCAAAACTCTTTTTCAGATCCCAGTCAGTTTTCAATCGGAATTGACGGAATTGCAGGAACTCGTCAGTCCATGGCCCTTGTTAATTTAGGATATCAAAAATTCTTTTTCTGGGACGGTCGCGCCAAATCCTTGGAAGAACAAATTCTTGAACCAGTCCCGAACCCAATCGAAATGCATCAATCTTGGAAAGATGCCATCAATAAACTAAAATCGGATGACTCATATCGCAAAGAGTTTCATGCCGCTTTTAGTACGGATGATATGGATGAATATCAAGTGGCAAAAGCAATAGCTCAGTTTTTAAGAACAATGATAAGCGGGTCCTCAAAGTATGATGTAATTTATAAGAATGCAAACGGATTGAGTTTGACCCCCAAAGAACAAGTCCTTTTTTCGACGGTGACCAATGAAGAAAAAGCGGGTTATGATTTATTTCTTTCCTTAAATGGTGGAGATTGTATTCATTGTCATAGTGGACCGTTAATGCAGTTGAATATTTTTGCCAATAATGGTTTGGATGCGACTTTTACTGACAAAGGAAAAGGAGGTGTAACAGGAAAATTACAAGATTTGGGCATGTTTAAGGTGCCAACGCTAAGAAATATAGCCGAATCTGGACCTTATATGCACGATGGACGTTTTCAAACATTAGACGAAGTAATTGAGCATTATTCCTCTGGAATTGTAATGAGTCCTACTATTAGTCCAACTATTGAATTTGCTGCCCAGGGCGGAGTTCAACTTGATGCCTTCGAAAAAGGATTAATAAAGAAATTTCTTTTGACATTAACGGACGAAGAGTTCCTTAAAAACCCTAAATTTGCGCCGCCCAATTAAAGTCCGGGAAACTTTCGGTTCGGTTTTTGCGTATAATATTCGTAGAATAGTATTTCATAATAATCTCATGTTAGAAGAAAGACGGTTAACAACGGAAGAAAAGGCTCTTAAGGTCAATTTAACTCCAGACATCTATGGATGTTTTGCAGAAATTGGGGCAGGGCAAGAAGTTGCCGCCAATTTTTTCAAAGCAGGTGGTAGCTCGGGTACGATAGCTTTCTCACAATCAGCGTATGACATGAAGGTTTCTGATTCGCTATACGGTGAAGCTTCACGATATGTTTGTGAAGAACGTTTGACTACTATGTTGGAAACGGAATTCGATACAATGAAACTTCGCCTCCCTGAAAAACAAACGGAGTCTAGATTCTTTAGTTTTTGTAATACTGTTGAGTCATTAAATTATCATAAAACAAACCAAGGTCAAGGTTGGGTGGGCATTCGATTCCAAATGGAGGTCAATGGTCCAACTAGCGATGTTGTTTTGCACGTTAAAATGCATGACAATAGCCACAAAGCCCAACAAGAAGCTTTAGGGATTTTAGGGGTAAACTTGATTCATGCAAGTTTTTTCCAAAGTGAAGAAATGAACCAGTTCGTTCAAAGTTTATTGCATCGCTTGACGCGTGAACGTGTTGAAATTGACATGGTTCGTGTTTCTGGTCCTGCTTTTGAAGGTGCCGACAATCGTATTTTAGCTTTGAATCTTGTGAAACGAGGCATGACGGATGCTACCATGTTCGATTTGACGGGGAATGTACTTCAACCTGCTTCGGCTCTCTACAAGAAAAACATTCTTTTGATGCGTGGTCGTTTTCGTCCAGTAACAAAAGTGCACATCGACATGATTGAGGCTGGAATCAAACAGTTTGTCGAAGAAAAAGGAGTTGAAGAAGAAAATGTTAGCGTTATTTTTGAGTTGACATTAAAGGATTTAACTGCCGATGGAAAAATATCCGATAAAGATTTCGTAGATAGAGCCGAATTATTAGGATCGTTAGGCTACACAGTAATGATTTCAAACTACTTGAAACATTATAAAATGGTCGATTATTTAGGTTCAATTGCCCGAGGAAAAATGATGGGAGTTATCTTAGGTGTGTATAATTTGCATACCATTTTCGATGAGAAATATTACGATAACTTACCTGGTGGATTACTTGAAGCTTTCGGTCGTGGATTTGGACACAAAGTGAAATTGTTCGTCTATCCAGCTAATGATGTGGAAACAGGTGATTTATATACTTTGCAAGATCTTCGAATACCACCGCATTTACATGGATTGTTGCAGTACATGAAGGACAATAACAAGATGGCCGCAATCGAAGGATATGATAAACAACTTCTGCATATCCTTTCTGATGATGTACTATCTAAAATCCGAGCCGGTGCTTCCATTTGGGAAGACGATGTGCCTTATGAAGTGGTCAAAGCCATTAAATATTATGAACTTTTTGGATATGTTCAAGATAAAATGAAAGTAGCCGTTACTAAATAGAATTTATCCTAAAATTCACGAATTTTTTACTTGAAATGCATTTCTGTGCGTAATGCTTTACGTTCTTATAAAAAATTTTTACTTTAGCAGACTGAATTTCGATGAATGTCACAGATAAAGAACGCTCAGATACGCTACAGAATAATTGACCGAAGTCTTCGAAACAAATACAAGCCGAATCCAACTAAACAGGATTTAAGAGAAGCTTGCGAAGAAGCACTGTACGGTGCAATTGACGGCAATAATATCTGTGATTCCACCATAGAAAAAGATTTGTATGCACTCAGAATGGATCACGACGCACCCATTAAGTATTCAAAAGTGACCAAAGGTTACTATTATGAGGATGAGAACTTTAGCATAGATAACATTCCGCTGACAGAAGAAGATTTAAAAGCAATTCAATTTGCTGCGAAAACACTTATGCAGTTTCGGGATATCGATATGTTTAAGCAATTTGGCAATGCAATTGATAAAATCGTTGATCGAGTTACAATTTCAGCAAATCCATTGGATGAAAAAATCCAAGAATATGTTCAGTTTGAAAAAGGCACGAAAACGGCTGGAAATGAGTTTCTTTCTGTTATTCTGGAAGCTATTCAAAGCAGAAAAATGGTCACTTTTGATTATACAAGTTACCAATCTAAAGTAGGAAAGCAACGAATGGTTTCCCCTCTATTATTGAAGGAGTATCGAAATAGATGGTATTTGATCTGTCATGATGAAGAAAAACGAAAGATTGTGACATACGCCTTGGAGCGAATGACAGAAGTGGAAATCACGAAACACAACGGAACAGTGCCTGCCAAATTTTCTCCAGAGAATTTCTTTGAACATACAATTGGGATAACAACGCATGAGGGAAAACCTGTAGGGGTTGTTTTCAAGGCGAATAATCTCGCTGCAAAATATATTGAGTCTCAACCTTTTCATGCTACGCAGCGATTGTTGAAAGAGGGGAAGAATAAAACGACTTTTTCACTTAATGTGATTGTAACGGAAGAATTAATTAGAGAATTAATGAGTTATGGCGGCGATATCGAAGTAACAGAACCAATAACTTTGCGTGACAAAATTGCTGGTCGTGTTATCGACATGATTAAAAATTATAATCTATAATGGAACTTATTATATCAAAAGAGAATGGGGTAGCAACGTTGAAGTTGAATCGCCCAGAAGTTTTCAATTCATTTAATCAAAAAATGGCTATTGATCTTCAAAAAGCTTTGGACGATTGCGAAAAGGATGAAACCGTTCGCTGCATTGTTATTACTGGAGAAGGCAAAGCTTTTTGTGCAGGTCAAGATTTGGCCGAAGCGACCGATCCAAACGGACCTGAATTGAAATCGATCGTTAAAGATCACTACAACCCAATCATATTACGCCTTCGAAATATTGAAAAACCTATCGTTGCAGCAGTAAATGGAGTAGCTGCAGGAGCCGGAGCAAATATTGCCTTGGCCTGCGATATCGTTTTTGCTACAGAATCTGCGTCTTTTATTCAAGCATTTTCGAAAATTGGATTAATTCCAGATTCAGGTGGAACATTCATGTTGCCTAGATTGGTTGGCTGGCAAAAAGCCTCTGCTCTTATGATGACTGGAGACAAAGTTCCTGCTGCAGAAGCCGCAGCCATGAACATGATCTACAAAGCAATTCCTGATTCTGAATTCGATGAGACAATCTCACACTTCGCCTCTAAAATGGCTCAGATGCCTACAAAAGGTTTAGGATTAACGAAAAGAGCTTTGAGCGCATCTTTGACAAATAACTTAGAAGAACAATTGGCAATCGAAGGGAAACTACAAACCGAAGCAGGATCAACTCACGATTTCAATGAAGGAACTCAAGCCTTTTTAGAAAAACGTCTACCAGGTTTCAAAGGAAAGTAGGAAATAAGAAATCTGAATTAGAGGTTAGTTGTTAAACGAATAATTTTTCTTAAATTCTAGATAAAACTTCTAATTTCTACTAGTATGAGTGTTGAACTTAAATCAAGAACTAAATCATTTACACTTTCTATTATTGATTTGACTGAAAAGTTGAATAGTACATCTGCCCAAAGGGTTGTCCAAAATCAATTAATTCGCTCGGGAACATCTATTGGAGCAAACTATCGAGCTGCCTGCAGAGCAAGATCTGATAGAGAATTTATCGCCAAATTGAGAATTGTACTTGAAGAATCAGATGAAAGTTGTTTTTGGTTAGAAATAATTGAAGACAAGAAATGGTTAAACGCAACAAGCATTCTGAAAGAAGCAAACGAATTAACCGCTATCTTCGTATCTTCAATAAAGAAAATGAATAATAAGATAATGTAAATCTGGCTAGCAGATTTCTTACTTCTTATTTCTGAATTCAAATTTGTTTAAAATGAAAATAGGAATACTCGGAGCCGGAACGATGGGTTCAGGCATAGCACAAGTAGCAGCGCAAAACGAACACGAAACAATTCTCGTAGATGTAAGTCAAGAAACATTGAACAAAGCGGAGGATGATTTGAATAAAATCTTGAACCGTTTGGTTGAAAAGGACAGAATTTCTTCGGACGATAAAATCAATATTCAAGGAAGAATAACGTATACCACGGATATGGCCGATTTCAAAGGCTGTAGTTTGGTAATAGAAGCAATCGTTGAGAAATTGGAAGTGAAACATAAGGTGTTTTCTAAAATGGAAAGTATCGTTTCTACCGAATGTATTTTAGCCAGCAACACTTCTTCCTTATCCATTGCCTCAATCGGCTCAGCTCTAAAGAATCCAGATCGAATTCTTGGCATTCATTTTTTCAATCCAGCTCCGCTAATGCCTTTAGTTGAAATTATTCCTGCTGTTCAAACTTCAGAAAAAACATTGAAGACAGCTAAAAACTTGATTGATTCTTGGGGAAAATCGACTGTAGTTTGTAAAGACACTCCTGGATTTATCGTTAATCGTGTTGCACGTCCATTTTATGGTGAAGCGCTGCGGATTTATGAAGAAGGAATTGCCGATTTTGCTACTATCGATTGGGCCATGACTGAATTAGGTGATTTCAGAATGGGACCGTTCACCTTGATGGACTACATTGGAAATGATGTGAACTATGCGGTAACTGAATCTGTCTTCGCTGCATTTTATTATGATCCTCGATTCAAACCTTCATTTACACAACGTCGTCATTCTGAGGCTGGATATTTAGGCAGAAAATCAGGTCGAGGCTATTTCGATTATGGGGAAGGAGCAATTCAACCCGAGCCGAACAAAGATCCAATTTTAGGTCAAAAAATTCTGGACCGGATTCTTGCCATGTTAATCAACGAAGCATTTGATGCGGTGTTTATGCAAGTAGCTTCGTCCGAAGATATTGACAAAGCCATGACCAAAGGAGTAAATTACCCCAAAGGTCTATTGGTATGGGCAGACGAAATCGGTTTGAAAAAAGTATTCAACCAATTGGAAACATTATTCTACGAATATGGAGAAGATCGTTACCGGCCCAACCCATTATTGAGAAGAAAAGTGAATTCTTAAAAGGTGTTTCTATCCTTTTTCGAACCAGAATATTTTCCGACATTAACTAATTTAAAAAGAATATCTAAATCACCCCCTCTTGACTACAAATAATGACTGCGTAAATTATTCCTGGGATCCAAAAGATTATACTCAATAATAATGCGATAACAGTTTTTGTTAAATCCCAATCTGTAGCTAAACCAACTGCAAGGAAGGGTATTAGAATACAAAGAATGATATAAAGTATAGAATCTAAATCAGAAGAACTACTTTTTTTCAATTCCTTAATTTTCTGCTTATGACTTATAATCAGCGTTTTCAGGTTTGATTTGGTACTCTTCTCCGATTGATTGCTAAAAAAGGCATGATTCATGGTCGAAACTGACCTCTCTTGCTCTGTAAAGGCATTCGACTCATTGGCAACTGAAATCGGTTGATCTATTGTTAACTCCTCAGTTTGAAAAATGTTATCCGTTGTTTTCTCATTCTCAACGACTGCAAACGTCTGTTTTGTAGCTTCCTGAGTTTGGGTGTTTGAGACTGCGAACTCCTGCTTTTCAATTATCTGCTCATCTTGAATAGATTTTTTCTTTTTATTAAATGCTATATGATAACCTGAGTTATATTTTCTTTTTTGAATTTTATAATTCGACGCAACTGAATTGTCTCGTGCACATGAACCCAGCATTAAACTGATACCAAAACAAATTGGTAAACCGATTGAGAGTATATTTTTCATATTTAGCTTTTAATGAGATTTCCGATAAATTATGTGATTTTCTATGCTATTCGCAAGACAATTTTATTTTATTTTTTCTTTCGCTTGGTCAGCATAATAGGATGTGCTCCTAAATATAGTTAGGAAAATATTGCGAGCTCGTGTATTGTCTCCTTTTTTCTCATAACTCAGCCCCAAATACCACATGGCTTCTTCATCAAAATTAGCTATCTCACTTTTTATCACTTTCGAAAAATAAGATATCGATTGATCATAATCGCCCAAATTATAAAAAGCAAAACCACTATAAAACAAAGCGTTAATGTCATCCGGATAGGTAGTCAGTATTACCTCAAATCGAGCGAGCGATTTCTTCATCCCATTTTTGTTTAAGATATACATGCTCTTTTCAATGAAATCATAATACGGAACATCCACTTTTCTCCAAACGGGTTCATTGTTATCTTCGGTATTTTTATGCTCTTTGTTAGCGGCTGTTCCTGTCAAATCGAGCTGTCTAGTTTCAATTTTTGGTTTGCTTCTCAAGACTCTGTAATCAACGAGTTTAAAATTTGACAAATAAATTTCTTTGATTTTTCGTTTGGTTGAAATAGAGACAGGTTTCTCGTTCAAATTCGGTTTTACCTCTAAAATGGGTAGCTTTTCAATTACAATAGGTTCTTCAACTTTTCCTTCTTTAAAAATGGTGGGTTGATACTCTTGAATTACTTGTAGAAGTTTAATCTCTTTTTTATTGTCACCTTCATCCTCTATTAAGGTGTCATACTTTTCGGCGATGAATAAGTCTGTTTCCTCAATGTAGTTTTTGTTTTCGACAGTTCGATTGGTTTGTGATGAGATAATCGTCGATGAAAATGGATTGAAATAGAAAAAGGCCACCAAACCAAGGACTGATATACTTCCTGCAATCCACCAGCCGAAATCTGAGTGTGCAAATTTCCGATCCAAATTTTTCATACTCACCTTTCTTGATGAGCTGGAACGCCAACCTTCAATTGCTTCCTTTTCGAAGTTCTCTAGTTCAGCTGAGTTCAATTCATGATCTCCCGATAAATGTTTGTCGATATCCTTCCTCGAAATTGGTGAATTCGATTTCAAACTGTTATATAATTCTTCCTTGCTCATGGTTTCGCCTCCATTACAATTTTTAATTTCCGTTTACCATTTTGAATGTGGCTTTTCACGGCTTTTATTGACATCGACAATGCGATGCTTATTTCTTGATAACTTTTCTCTTCTAAATAAAATAAGGTTATACATTGCTTTTGATTTTCTTTTAATCCAGACAAAGCAGATTCCATGTGGTTAATTTCTGCTTCCTGTTTCTTTTTTTCTTCCAACCCCAAATTGTCTTCATCAACAATTTTAGTTTCTTCCATTTCAGAGAACTTCGAATTCTTCTTTCTCAACTCCATCAAGCATTCGTTTCTACTCACTTTATACAACCACGATTTGAAGTATCTTACCTCATGTTTTATTAATAAAGAAGGAAGTTTCTCAAAAATACTTGCACACATATCCTCTGCATTTTGAACTTGTTTTAAATACTTGATGCAAAGGCCAAGAACCAAATGGCCGTAACGCTCATACAATACATACATAATATCTCTCGATGGCTTCGATGCATAAGCAAGAACTAAATCTTCATCGCTTAACAATCTATATTTCCTCCTTTGAATTATCATTGTTTTAAATATAGATGTAATGATTCGGTTTTTTCCATAAAATCTTGATTAAATTGTAGTAAAATTTATTTTCCATTTCAACATAATGAATAAAATCGCATTAAAAACATCAGGTGGAGATGCTCCTGGAATGAACGCTTGTGTAAGAGCGGTTGTGAAAACGGCATTGAATAAAGATATTTCTGTTTTAGGAGTTGAAGACGGATGCCAGGTATGATGTAAGGTCAAGGAAGAAGTATGACCTATGCCGATGTGGACAGCATCATTCAAACAGGTGGTACTATATTAGGGACTGCCAGATCGGATGATTTTCGAACTCAACTAGGCAGGCAAGAAGCGATTGATTACTTGACGAAGTAAAAAGTAGATGGATTAATTGTCATTGGTGGTGATGGAAGTTTTGTTGGTGCCGGACAATTGTCAAAAGAAATGAGAATTCCTATAATTGGTATTCCTGGGACTATTGACAATGATATTTTTGGAACGGATCATACTATAGGATATGACACAGCATTGAATACCGTTGTTAGCGCAATTGATAAAATTAGAGATACCGTTTCTAGTCATCATCGCATATTTTTTGTTGAGGTCATGGGAAGAGATGCAGGCTTTATCTTATTGAACAGTGCTATTGCCACTGGATCTGAAGATGTTCTTATTCCTGAAGAAATTACCGATATAAAAGAATTAGTTGAAAATATAAAAGAAAGCAATAAAGGAAGACGTAGTATTATTATTATCGTCGCTGAAGGAGATGATGCCAGTGGAGCGCTTGAAATTGTCGAAAAAGTAAAACCGCATCTGCCAAATTATCAAATGTGGACAAGTATTCTCGGCCACATTCAAAGAGGCGGATCACCAGCGGCTGCGAATAGAATTATTGCTACAAGAATGGGAAGTCGTGCTGTTGAGCTTCTAATAAATGGTTAATTCAATATAATGATTGGCGTCAAAGGGGAGGAATTGGTCACAAATTCATTAATCGAAAGCATTAAACAGCATAGTCAACCTTATATGTCCAAGATGTATTTGATCGATAAGTTGAAAACCTAACTAGCTATTTAATAATTCTTCATATTATTTTAAGAGATAATTAGCTGACAGTCAATGTCAATTAATTGGTTCGAAAAATAATTTTATTTTTTTTCATAAAACCCCTTGTCATTGTAAAAAAGCAGTGTACCTTTGCCCCCCCTCAAACGAGCGGATAATAGGTTGAGAAGATTAAAAG
>ERZ1046568.51-NODE-51-length-100393-cov-15.018777_pt1 | contig 100393 bp, 79 predicted proteins | sample MGYA00383092_ERZ1046568 | MGnify/ENA primary metagenome ERZ1046568 (study PRJEB29581, sample SAMEA5548362) | metagenome | biome: marine; feature: coastal; material: water | depth 1 m | study: Short-term variability in the microbial, nano- and picoplankton... | reverse complement strand
GACAGAGATCGTTAACTGCAACAGAAATGTTTGAGAAAGATCCTACAAGATTAATTGAAAAAGCAGTAAAAGGAATGTTACCTAAAAACATTTTAGGTTCAGCTCTATTCAGAAACTTGTATGTATATGCAGGTGCAGAGCACAAACAAGCAGGTCAAGAACCTAAAGCTATTAACCTTAACGATCTTAAATAATGGATATAGTACATAAAATCGGTAGAAGAAAAACAGCTGTTGCTCGTATTTATCTTTCAGAAGGAAAAGGTAACATAACAGTAAACAAGAAAGACTATAAGGACTACTTTACGACTGGTACTCTACAGTACAAAGTACAACAACCTTTAATGTTAACAGAAAACTTAGAATCTTATGATATCAAAGTGAATGTGTACGGAGGTGGTGTAACTGGTCAGGCAGAAGCAATTCGTTTGGCAATCACAAGAGCTTTAGTTTCAATTAATGAAGAACACAGATTAGTATTGAAACCAGAAGGTCTATTAACTCGTGACCCAAGAATGGTTGAACGTAAGAAATTCGGTCAGAAAAAAGCACGTAAAAAATTCCAATTCTCGAAACGTTAATAGTATTCAGAATTTATTCTGTATTACATTATATCGAGAACTGTTATTATATTTTAATATTAAACAGTTTAGCATCTAAATAGATAGGACTCAAAAGACTACCTAACTATTGATTTCAAAACAGAAAGTAAACACATTTAGAAAAATGGCAAACGTAAACATTCAAGAATTATTAGATAACGGTGTACACTTTGGACACCTTACTAGAAAATGGAATCCGAACATGGCTCCATACATTTATACAGAGCGTAATGGTGTGCACATCATTGACTTGTATAAAACAGCAGCGAAAATAGAAGAAACTTCAGAGGCTTTAAAAAAGATTGCTAGTTCTGGACGTAAAATTTTATTTGTTGCTACAAAAAAACAAGCAAAAGATATTGTTGCTGAAAAAGCAAAATCTGTAAACATGCCTTTCATTACAGAAAGATGGCCAGGTGGTATGTTAACTAACTTTGTAACTATCAGAAAAGCCGTTAAAAAAATGGCTCAGATTGATAGAATGAAATTAGATGGTTCTTTTGATGCTTTATCTAAAAGAGAGAAATTACAAATCAATCGTCAGAGAGAAAAATTAGAAAAGAATTTAGGTTCTATTTCAGATATGACTCGTTTACCTGGTGCGCTATTTGTAGTTGATATTAAAAAAGAACACATTGCTGTAGCAGAAGCTCAGAAATTAGGGATTCCTATTTTTGCAATGGTTGATACAAACTCTGATCCTAGATTAGTAGACTTTATTATACCAGCAAATGATGATGCCTCTAAATCTATTGACAAGGTATTATCTTTTGTTATTGATTCAGTTGCTGAAGGTTTATCTGATAGAAAAGCAGATAAAGAAAAAGTAAAAGAAACAAAAGAAGTTTCAGCTCCAAAGGCAGAAAAAGCAGCTCCTAAAGTTGAAGCTACTGAAGCTCCTGCTGAAGAAAAAAAATAATTATAATTAAAAAATATAGATAACATGGAAACAGTAAAGATTAGTGCTGCTGATGTTAAAAAATTAAGAGAAGCTACTGGTGCTGGGATGATGGACTGTAAAAAGGCATTAGTTGAGGCAGTTGGTGATTTCGATAAGGCGGTTGACATTTTACGTAAAAAAGGTCAAAAAATTGCTGCAAAAAGAGCTGATAGAGAATCTACTGAAGGAGTTGCAGTAACAAAGATAAAAGCAGATAACACTGCTGGTGTTGCGATTGTTTTAGCTTGTGAGACTGATTTTGTTGGTAAAAATGAGGCATTTGTTGCATTAGGTAGTCAATTTGCTGAAATCGCTTTAAATTGTGTTGATAAAGAAGCTTTCTTAAATGCAGATTTTGGAGGAATGACTGTTGCTGAAAAATTAATTGAGCAAACGGGTGTTATTGGAGAAAAGTTAGAGATAACTGCTTTTGAGAAAATCGAAGCTGCTTATGTTGGTGCTTACACTCACATAGGTAAAATTGCTGCTTTAGTTGGATTATCAGCTGTTGTTGATAATGCTGAAGTTTTATCTAAAGATGTAGCTATGCAGGTAGCCTCTATGGGCGCATCTACATTATCTTATAAAGATTTTGACCCTGCATATGTAGCCGCTGAAACAGAAGCTAGAATTGCAGTAATTGAAAAAGATAATATAGAATTAGGTAGATTGGGTAAAACATTGAAAAATGTTCCACAATACATATCTATGTCTCAATTATCAGAAGAAGTTTTAGCTAAAGCTGAAGAAAATGCAAAAGCTCAATTGGCTGCAGAAGGAAAACCAGAAAAAATATGGGATAGAATTTTACCAGGAAAAATGGAAAGATTTGTTGCAGATAATACAACTTTAGATACGGAGCAGTGTCTTTTAGACCAAACTTTTATTAAAGATGAAAAGAAAAATGTTGCACAATATGTAAAAACATATGGCGATGTAGAAGTAAGTACTTTTAAAAGAGTTACTTTAGGATAAAATTCATCTATTATTCTTGTTAAATCGAGAATATAAATTTTCAAAACCTCGCACTCTATAATTTTAGAGTTGCGAGGTTTTTTTTTATTTCCATAAAATGGAAACTCAAAAAAAAAGCTTAATTTTGCACAAATTTCAAACCAAGCTATGGAATACAATAGAATTCTTTTAAAATTAAGTGGAGAAGCATTAATGGGAGATAGACAATATGGAATAGATCCTAAACGTCTTTCGGAATATGCAAAAGAAATAAAAGACGTCGTTGCCAAAGGAACTCAAGTTGCTATAGTAATCGGCGGAGGAAACATATTTAGAGGAGTTTCAGGTGCTGCAAACGGAATGGATCGTGTACAAGGAGATCACATGGGCATGTTAGCAACCTGTATTAATGGATTAGCCCTACAAAGCGCACTTGAGGACGAAGGAGTCAATACACGTTTACAAACTGCATTAGAAATTAAAGAAGTGGCGGAACCATATATCAAAAGAAAAGCGATTCGTCATTTAGAAAAAGATAGAGTTGTTATTTTTGGTGCAGGAACAGGAAACCCTTATTTTACAACAGATACAGCTGCCGTATTAAGAGCAATTGAAATAGATGCAGATTGCATTCTAAAAGGAACTCGTGTAGATGGTATCTACAACGTAGATCCTGAAAAAGATAAAGACGCAATTAAATTTGAAAGCATAACATTTCAGGACGTGATTAAAAAAGGTCTTAAAGTAATGGATATGACAGCATTTACATTAAGTGAAGAAAATAAATTACCTATTATTGTTTTTGATATGAATACCAACGGAAACTTGATAAAACTTGTTTCTGGATCAAAAATTGGTACTATTGTTGATAATCAATAAACATAATCTTTTAAAAAAGACTGAAGATGAACGAAGAAATAGAATTTATTCTTGATTCTGCCAAAGAATCAATGGGTAATGCCATAGAACATTTAATCAAAGAATTAAGAACTATTAGAGCGGGAAAAGCTACCCCCGCAATGTTAACTAATGTTATGGTGGATTATTATGGAGCTTTAACACCATTAAGCCAAATAGCAAATGTAAGCACTCCAGATCCAAGAACTATTAGTGTGCAACCATGGGAAAAAAATATGTTACAGCCCATTGAAAAAGCAATTCAAGTTGCCAACTTAGGCTTTAACCCTATGAATAATGGTGATTTTATTATGATTAACGTACCGCCACTAACCGAAGAAAGAAGAATTGGTTTAGCGAAGCAATCAAAAGCTGAGGGAGAGCATGCTAAAGTTGGTATTAGAAATGCTCGTAAAGACGCAAATAATGATATCAAAAAGACAGATGTTTCTGATGATATGAAAAAAATAGCAGAAGGTGATATTCAGCAATTAACAGATACTCATGTAAAACAGATAGAAAATATACTTGCTCTTAAAGAGGTTGAAATTATGAAGGTATAAAAAAAACCTAAGTAATGACAAGAGAGTGTTTATGAGCACTCTCTTTTTATTTGTAAATAATATATATTTAAATTTTAGTAAAATTCTTAAAATGAACTTCTGGACAAAAGTTGCTGGTATTATCCTAAGAAACCGTTATTTGGTTTTAATAGGCATCGCCATCGTTACATGCTTATTAGCGTCACAAATGAAGTATATGAAATTTTCATTTACCGAAGCTAATTTATTACCAGAAGATCATGATGCTAATTTACAATACAATCAATTTTTAAAGATTTTTGGTGAAGAAGGGAATTTAATTATTCTCGGAATTCAAGATTCTACAGTTTTTACACCTAAAAAATTCAATAACTGGAATAGCCTAGTTAAAAAATTTGATAGTTTAGACGAAATAGATTTTACTTTATCTATTGCTGATGTTCAAGAATTAAAAGCTGATAGAAAGAATAGAAAATTTATATTAAAACCTTTGTATGAGAACAGCCCCGGAACAACGGACGAAGTATTAAAAATAAAAAGAAAACTTTTCGAAAATCTTCCTTTTTATGACAACCTACTCTTTAATAAAGAAACCGGAACGCTACAAACTGCAATTTATGTAAAGAAAGAAATTGTAAACACACCGCAGCGGAGAGATTTCATTTTTAACAAACTAATACCAACAATAAAAGAGTTTGAACGAGAAAACAATGTAGACGTTCGTGTTTCTGGTATGCCATATATTAGAACACTTAATGCTCAAAATATCCAAAATGAAATTATACTTTTTGTAGTAGGTGCATTAGGTATTACAGCTGTAATATTTTTCTTTTTCTTTCGATCTTTTAGAGCAACTTTTATTACACTCTTAGTCGTGATGATTGGTGTTACATGGGCATTTGGTTTTATAGGCTGGTTTGGTTATGAAATCACAGTTTTATCAGCATTAATACCACCGTTAATTATTGTCATTGGAGTACCAAATGCAGTGTTCTTAATAAATAAATATCAGCAAGAAATTAAGAAACACGGGCATCAGGCAAAAGCGCTACAACGTGTAATTTCTAAAATAGGAAACGCTACTTTGATGACCAATATTACCACCGCATCTGGTTTTGCCACTTTTGTTTTTGTAAAAAGTAGCTTATTACGTGAATTTGGAATTTTAGCCTCTGTGAACATCATTAGTATCTTTATTTTAGCGTTATTAATTATACCTATTTTATATAGCTTTATGCCGCTACCAAAAAAGAAGCATTTAAATCATCTTGAAAAAAGATGGATAGAAAATGTTGTTGATTGGATGGAAAAAATGGTTAGAACCCGAAGAATTACAATTTATTTTACAACTGTAATTGTTATTATTGCTGCTATCATAGGCGTATATAAAATTAAAGTATCCGGTAGTATAATAGAGGACATGCCAAAAAGTTTAGAATTTTATCAAGATATAAAGTTCTTTGAGAGTGAATTTGGAGGAATCATGCCATTAGAAATTTTGATTGATACTAAAAAGGAAAAAGGAGTTATGAAATTATCCACTTTAAAAAAGATGGAGAAAATAAATGAAGCCATAGAAACTTTTCCAGAATTATCTAAACCTGTATCAGTAACCAACCTAGTCAAATACTCTAAGCAAGCATATTACAAAGGAATTCCAAAATATTATCAACTACCAACAAGTCAAGAGCAAAGTTATATTTTTGCATACACTAAGAACTCAAATAGTGAAGCTGGTATGCTTAAAAACTTTGTAGATTCTACAGGGCGTTATGCAAGAATTACTACTTTTATGAAAGATATTGGTACTGAAAAAATGAATATAATTCAGGAACGATTAAAAGCGGTAATTGTCAAAGAATTTCCTTCAGAAAAATATGATGTTTCTCTCACCGGTAAAGCACTGGTTTTTATAAAAGGTACCAATTACTTAATTAAAAATTTAGTAATCTCATTATCATTAGCCATATTTTTAATTGCGATTTTTATGGCATGGATGTTTAGATCACCTCAGATGATTTTTATCTCTTTAATACCCAACATACTACCATTATTAATTACTGCAGGGCTAATGGGGTTCTTGGGCGTTCCCATAAAACCATCAACAATATTAGTGTTTAGCATTGCATTTGGTATTTCTGTAGACGATACGATTCACTTTTTAGCAAAATACAGACAAGAATTAATAGCTAATAAATGGAGTATTGTACCCTCAGTGTATGCAGCTCTTAGAGAAACAGGTGTAAGTATGTTTTATACTTCAATTGTATTGTTTTTCGGGTTTTTAGTATTTACATTATCAAGTTTTGGTGGTACAATTGCTCTAGGAGGACTAGTATCCATCACTTTATTGTTAGCAATGGTCTCTAACTTATTATTATTACCTTCATTATTACTAACTTTTGAAAAGAAGATAGCAAATAAGAAAGTTTTTAAAGAACCAGCGATGAAAATCTTCCCTCCAAAGGAAGAAAATACAAAAGTATAAACATGACATTAAACTTATCATTTCTGATTAATACAGCATCGATTAATTAAAAATAAAAGTAATAATAAGTCTTCTATACTCTTGTTAAACTCTAATCTAAAGCATACTATTTAGAAAAAGTTTTAAAGTTTTTTTTGAAGAAACAACTATAATTATCATTGCTCATCTTATCCCAAAAAAGTATCTTTACTTTTTTAATTAATTTATATATGTATTATATCAATATTATAAGAATATGATCAACAAAAGCGTTGCCGAAATCATAGAATCGGAAGGATTATTACTACAAGAAATACATGTCAAAGGATGGGTTAGAACATTTAGAAGCAATCGCTTTATTGCTTTAAATGATGGTTCGACAATAAATAATATTCAATGTGTTATCGATTTCGAAAACACATCAGAAGAAACACTAAAAAGAATCAATACAGGAGCTGCAGTCTCTATAAAAGGAACTTTAGCCGCAAGTCAGGGTAGAGGACAATCTGTTGAGGTACAGGTTTCAGAAATTGAAGTATTAGGAGATTCAAACCCAGACGAGTACCCAATACAACCTAAAAAACACAGTTTCGAATTTTTAAGAGAAAACGCTCATTTACGAGTAAGAACAAATACTTTTAGTGCAGTAATGCGTGTAAGATCTAAGCTATCTTTTGCCGTTCATCAATATTTTCAAGATAGAAACTTTAACTACGTTAATACTCCAATTGTTACTGGTTCTGATGCAGAAGGAGCAGGAGAAATGTTTAGAGTTACCAACTTTAAAGACAATGAAGCGCCACTTACCGAGGATGGAACGGTTGACTATTCTAAAGATTTTTTCGGAAAAGAAACCAACTTAACTGTTTCTGGACAATTAGAGGCTGAAACTTATGCCATGGCTTTAGGAAAAGCATATACTTTTGGACCAACATTTAGAGCGGAAAACTCAAATACAACGCGTCATTTAGCTGAATTTTGGATGATAGAACCTGAAGTTGCATTCATGGATTTAGATGGTAACATGGATCTAGCTGAAGATTTTATAAAAAACGTTCTAAATTCGATTTTGGAAAGTTGTAAAGACGACTTAGCATTTTTAGACCATCGTTTAACACAAGAAGAGAAAAGTAAACCGCAAGCTGAACGAAGCGATATGAGTTTATTAGAAAAACTTCGTTTTGTAGTCGATAATAATTTTAAAAGAGTTTCATATACTGAAGCAATTGATATACTAAGAAATTCGAAACCTAATAAAAAGAAGAAATTTCAATTTCCAATTAATGAATGGGGTGCAGATTTACAATCTGAACACGAGCGTTTTTTAGTCGAAAAACACTTCAAATGTCCAGTGATTTTATTTGATTATCCAGCAGATATTAAAGCATTTTACATGAGATTAAATGATGATGGAAAAACAGTTAGAGCAATGGATGTTCTTTTTCCTGGAATTGGAGAAATTGTTGGTGGTGCGCAACGTGAAGAGCGATACGATGTATTAGTGGAGAAAATGAAAGCCATGAATATTGATGAAAAAGAATTATGGTGGTATTTAGATTTGAGGAAATTTGGAACTGCCGTTCATTCTGGTTTTGGATTAGGCTTTGAAAGATTAGTTCAGTTTACTACAGGAATGAATAATATTAGAGATGTTATTCCTTTTCCAAGAACTCCACAAAACGCTGAGTTTTAAGAAGTATTTTGTATCTTTCAAACTATGCTAAAACAAAGCTTACATTATAAACTTCTACAGAAATTATCGCCTCAACAAATACAGTTGATGAAGTTAATTCAATTACCTACACAAGCTTTTGAGGAACGATTAAAGCAAGAAATTGAAGAAAACCCCGCTTTAGATACAGGTAAGGAAGATTCAGACTCTATAGATGACGACTTATCTAATGAATTTGATGACGCTGGAACAGAAAAAATAGAAGCTGAAGACATAAATATTGATGATTATTTGAGTGACGATGAAATACCGAATTACAAAACTCAAGCAAATAATTATTCAGCAGATGATGAAGAGAAAAACGTTCCTTATGCAGCGGGTATAAGCTTTCATCAATCTTTAAAAAATCAACTTAGCACCTTTAGTTTTGGTGATGAAGAGCGATTAATAGCAGAGTTTTTAGTCGGTAGTATTGATGATAGTGGTTACATTAGAAGAGATCTTTTAGATTTAGTAGATGATTTAGCTTTTACAGCAAATATATTCACCACAAAGGAAAAGGTATTTACTGTTCTAAAAAAAGTGATACACACCTTAGACCCAAGCGGTGTTGGTGCTAGAGATCTAAAAGAATGTCTTATTATTCAACTTAAAAGAAAGAAAGTTACCAAAATAAGGGCATTAGCAATTGATATTTTAGAATCTAATTTCGATCATTTTGTAAAAAAACATTTCGCAAAACTTAAGGAAAAGTTTAATATTTCTAATGACGAACTAAAGGAAGTAAATACTGAAATATCTAAACTAAACCCTAAACCAGGAAGTTCTTACGCCGGAAATAATAAAATTGCAGAACAGATAGTCCCTGATTTTTCAATCAAACTTGTAAACGGTGAATTAGATTTGATATTGAATTCGAGAAATGCACCTGAATTACACATATCTAAAGAGTACAACAATATGTTAAAAGGGTATCAAGAATCTACCGTAAAAAGTAAATCTCAAAAAGATGCCGTATTTTTTATCAAACAGAAATTAGATTCTGCCAAATGGTTTATTGATGCAATAAAACAGCGACAACAAACTTTATTAGTAACAATGAATACCATAATGCATTATCAGCAAGAATATTTTTTAACGGGTGATGAACGTAAGCTAAAACCAATGATTTTAAAGGATATTGCAGATAAGATAAATATGGATGTTTCAACTGTTTCTAGGGTAGCAAATAGTAAATTTGTTTCAACTCCTTACGGCACAAAATTAATTAAAGAATTCTTCTCTGAATCTATGAAAAATGATAAAGGAGAAGATGTTTCAACAAAAGAAATCAAGAAAATTTTAGAAACAGTAGTTCTTGAGGAAAACAAGAAAAAACCGTTAACCGATGAGAAATTAGCTACCATTTTAAAGGAAAAAGGATATCCAATTGCAAGAAGGACCGTTGCCAAATATAGGGAGCAATTAGATTTACCAGTAGCACGACTACGAAAAGAAATTTAGTGAGGTTCTATAAATTGTTATCAATAATATTACATCCAATTGTAGTTCCTACAATTAGTGTAATCTTGTACTTTATACTCGTGCCAAACGGATTTAACGCAAATCAAAGAATGATTGTGTTAGGATTAATATTTATATCTACTTACGCTATACCTCTAACCATTTTATTTCTTTTAAAAAGGCTTAAATTGATAAATTCGTTTAAAGCTAACACTATTAAAGAGCGGAAACTACCTATAGTCCTAATGATATTTTTATTCTATTTATTGGGAAATACAATTAAAGAAATTCATGACCTAAAAGATATTAGTTTGCTTTTTTACGCAACTACATTAGGTTTGTTGAGTATATACATATTATTCTATTTTCAACTAAAAACAAGTATCCATTTGCTATCACTAGGCATTACTACAGGATTCTTTTTTGCAATAAACAATGTATATAGTGCTAATTTTATGGTTGTTATAATAAGTGGACTATTGCTTTCTGGCACTTTAGCTAGCGCTAGACTGAATTTAAAGGCACACACACCAACGGAAGTATATTTAGGATTTGTACTAGGTTTCATATGCCCAATTACAGTCTATCTATTTTTATAAAAAATAGAAAATAAGTCCAAATTTTAAAATTTTCGTATTGATATCTTCCAAATCTATTTTACCATTATCAAAGATAGGTGTTAAACCGTAAAATATATTAATATTGAACTCATCGTATCCCGCAGAAAACGTTAAACCGTATTGTAATTTATTATAGCTAGAAATATCTGAATACTTTAGTCTCAAATTACTTGTATCATCAAATTGAAAATTATTAGAAAGGTTATATAAGAACTTAATACCAGTATACACTCTCCAAAATTCATAATTATTTGCACTGGAAGTCCTCCATCTTAACTCTAAAGGAAATTCTAAGTTATGTGATTTAAATAAATTAGTTCTAATTGAACTATCACTACTAAAAATAGTATTGTTATTTACCTCTTCTACTTTTAATTCATGGTTAAAAAAATCTAAACCATAACCTATACCCGCTCCTACAGAAAAGTTTCCCTGTTTATTTAAAATTACATCTTTAATAAAACCTGCAGAAAGTGAATACGAAAAATTACTTTTAGAAACTGATTTTGGTTGATCATAAAACTGACTATAAGCGACAGATACATAAACTTGATCATCCGCATATTTATCTCCCAAATTGAGGGAATCCTTTTGAGAAAAACAAAAGCCAAATAAGAACAAAAAAAATAAATGAGTTACTGCAGTTTTCATAAAAAGGTCAAAAGCTTATCCAAAGATACAATATTTCATTTCATGATTAGGGATAATAAAAAAGGGATAACTCAAATGAATTATCCCTTTTTTATTGAATTCTAATGTAATTATTTAATCAATACTCGCACCCGCTGAATAACTAATTTTAAGAGCATTTACATCTCTTAATTTTAGTCTAACATCTACAATAGTACCAACACTACATTCTTTATCTGCTTTAATAGAAGTTGTCATAAACGGAACTTCTTCTTCAGAAACTTTGGATCTTGCGTTTATTATGAACGCAGGAACCTCGTCTGCAGTCGCTATTTTATCATTTAACTGAATTCTATTAAAACTAGTTCCATATTTAGTATCTTTTGCTTTACCAACGTAAATAGTAGTTACCAAACTTTTATGTTCTAACTTTTTTACTTCTTGTGCTGATGGCAACCTTGGCGTATCAATTTGCAATGAAGTTTCTCTCATGGTAGTAGTTACCATGAAGAAAAATAATAACATAAAAACAATGTCTGGCAAGGCGGCAGTGTTTACTGCTGGCATTCCTTTTTTCTTTTTTCTAAACTTAGACATATGTTAAATTTTAAAAATTAATTTGTTGGTTCTGCATCTGAAATAATCTGAGGATAACTAGTTTTGATAAACTCAACCTTTTTCTTCAGGTCCTGATTCGACTTATTATCTTTATAAGCATCTTCAAGTTCAGTGTAAGATATTTTGTACTTATCCATACTTAACCTATTTCTTAAAACAGTGTAAGCTCTTAATAATTGATCCTGAACTGCGATATAAGTACCATATTCTGTTAACCTATCACTCTGAACAGAAATAATTGCTTTGTTTGGGTGATCTGAAGAAGATTCACTTTTTTCACCCCTACAATAATCACATTTACCAGTAGCAATATCATTTTCAACTTTACCTTCACCTCCGCCGTTATCTATAAAAGCAATAGCAGCTTCTTTTAGACCTTTAATATCCATTCTTTCGCCTTCTACTAAAAGCTCATTATTTCTATTAATACTTACTTCAAAAATGTTTTTCTCTTTAATAACAGGTGGCACATAATCTGCCGGTGGTTTTTCAGATAGTTTCTTTGAAACCCCTGAATCCACGTTCATTGTTGTTGTTACTAAGAAAAAAATTAAGAGCAAGAATGCAATATCTGCCATAGAACCTGCATTAATTTCGGGATTCTCTCTTCTTGCCATATTTTTATGATTTTACTAGTCCTTTTAATAAATCGTATACAAAGAATGAGCTTGCGACTAATCCTAAAGCAATACTATACCAAATTCCTGTACCAACCCATTGGTTTGTTGCTGATCCGGCTTCACCTCCTTTAAGTACGTTATTTGCTGTATCCAAAACAATATCACTATCTGCTAAAAAATAAGCAAACACCAAAACAACTCCAAGAAGTGCAACTCCTAATAAAGTCTTTTTTAAGTTTTCTGGATTTCTAAAAAGAGCAAATAAAGACAAAATTACTGTTGCTCCTACTGCGAAATAAAGCAGCATTGTAGAAAACGAAACAATGTGTCCTACAGGTCCATTTAGTGCTTCAACATCTTCTACATCCGTCATAAAAATACGAATGAAAAGAAAAGCACCTATCACAGCAATTACCGCTATGAAGATATTTAAAATTTTTGATAAATTATTTTTCATAATATATCTTATTTTTTATATTTTACTAATAAATCTATTAACTGAATAGACGCATCCTCCATATTATTTACAATACTATCTACTTTAGACACTATGAAATTATAAAATATTTGTAAAATAATAGCTACGATAAGACCAAATACAGTTGTTAATAATGCAACTTTAATACCTACAGCTACAACTCCTGGAGAAATATCATTTGCCACCGCAATCATATCAAAAGCTTTAATCATTCCAATTACAGTTCCCATAAACCCAAGCATTGGCGCAAGAGCGATAAATAATGACAACCAAGAAATATTTTTCTCTAAAAGTCCCATTTGCACTCCTCCATAAGATACAACTGCTTTTTCTGCTGCTTCAACACCTTCATCTACTCTATCTAATCCTTGGTAAAAAATAGAAGCTATTGGACCTTTCGTGTTTCTACAAACTTCCTTTGCTGCTTCAATACCTCCTGAGCTTAACGCATCATCAACACTTGCAACTAATTTCTTAGTGTTCGTTGTTGCCATGTTTAAATAAATAATTCTTTCGATTGCAATTGCCAAACCTAAAATTAATGCAACTAACACAATCCCCATAAATTGTGGATCTCCTTCAATGAAACGAAGTTTTAATTCTTGGTGAAAAGTTCTTGATTCCTCTGTTGTTGCCTCTTGAGCGAAAGTTGATTGAATAGCTCCAAAAAACATAAATCCTGTAACGGATAGGACATTTACTACTTTTTTCATCTTTTTTATAATTAAATTTAATAGTTAACGAATTCTAATTTTTAATCTCAAATATCAACCGAAAAGTTGATTTTTTTTATAAAAATATAAGCCTTCTTTTCTTTTTTTATTTAGGAGTGGCAAGTAACAAAAAAATATTGGAGATTAAAAAAAAAAAACAATGTATTTCCATATTAAAAACTGATCTCATTCCTTACTAGAGTAAATGTTTTATTTATCAGTTAATTCACCTCTCAAAGAATTTTCAAAAAACATTGTAAAATCTTCCGCTGATAGACCATGACTCAGAAGATACATCAACTTGGCAATTGCAGATTCTGTAGTAATATCCTTACCATCAATAACTCCTATGTTTTTAAGCATCAAACTTGTATCATAATGCCCCATCATAACACTTCCGCTTTTGCATTGTGTTACATTTACAATTTTAATCCCTTGATCAATCGCGTTTTTTAAAGTAATAATAAAATTTTCGGAACTTGGTGCATTGCCAGACCCGTAAGTTTCTAAAACTACTCCTTTTAAGTTAGGAATACTAAAAATACTTTCTACAACTAAATCCGAAATACCTGGGAACAATTTTAAAATTACAACCTCATTCACTAAATTCTTTCTTACTATTAAATCTTTTTCTTTATTTTTTGGTTGATAAAGTAACTGCTCATTAAATTTAAGATGCACACCACTTTCTGCGAGAGGAGAAAAGTTGAGTGATGTAAATGCTTCAAACTGTTCTGAACTTATTTTCGTTGTTCTATTTGCTCGATATAGTTTATATTCAAAATATAAACAAACCTCAGAAATTATTGGTGTTCCATTTTTATTAGCACTCGCCACCTCGATAGAAGTGATCAAGTTTTCTTTAGCATCTGTTCTTAAATCTCCAATTGGTAGTTGGGAACCCGAAAAAATAATAGGTTTACTCAAATTTTCTAACATAAAACTGATTGCAGAAGATGTATACGACATAGTATCAGAACCTGTTAAAACTACAAATCCATCAAATTTTTTGTAATTTGACTCAATAATTTGAGCAATGTCTATATAATACTTCGTATTCATATTTGATGAATCTATAGGTTCGTCAAAAGAAATACTTGTTATCTTACAATTTAACTGCTGTAGTTCTGGAATTTTCTCTACAATCTGACTAAAATCAAACGCTCTTAAAGCATTGGTCTTGTAGTCTTTAATCATACCAATAGTTCCACCAGTATAAATAAGCAATATGTTTGGTTTGGTTGTCATTTTGTCTCTTTTTACTCCAAAAAAATAAAATGGAATAGTTTATGTTGTAAATTTATCAAACAAAAACGAAATACAATTTTTAAATAATATAAATTATGATGGGATTTTATATTTTAATCGGTGCAATTTCATTAGTCAGCTGGTTAATTAGTAATACTTTAAAAAATAAATTTAATAAATACTCTAAAGTTCAGCTTAGAAATGGCATGAATGGAGCAGAAATTGCAGAAAAAATGCTTGCCGATCATGGTATTTTCGATGTAAAAGTAATTTCTACTCCCGGTAGTTTGACAGATCATTATAATCCACAGAATAAAACTGTAAATTTAAGTGAATCTGTATACAACCAAAGAAATGCTTCTGCTGCTGCAGTTGCTGCTCATGAAGTAGGACATGCTGTGCAGCATGCAACTGCCTATAACTGGTTAGCAATGCGCTCTAAATTAGTACCAGTTGTTAATATCTCTTCAAGGTTTTCCCAATGGCTCGTTATTGGAGGTTTATTTCTAGGTGCAGCCTCAGGAGTGAGTAGTTTTGGATTTTATTTAGCAATAACAGGATTAGTTTTTATGGGTTTTGCAACACTTTTTAGTTTTATTACATTACCTGTAGAGTATGATGCCAGCAATAGAGCTTTAGCTTGGTTGCGGAATAAAAATATGGTTTCTCAAGAAGAATTGGCCGGCTCTACTGATGCCTTAAAATGGGCAGCAAGAACCTACTTAGTAGCAGCATTGGGCTCATTAGCTATGCTTCTATATTGGGGTTTAAAAATATTAGGAAATAGAGACTAATGGAATAACGAACGGTCTTTTTTTATGTTTAAATAAATCTGTATCCTTTAAAAAAATATTGAATTTGGAATTAAATGTTTTAGGTAAGCCTTTAAAAAATTGTTGCACCTCACCCGTTACTGGATATTACAGAGATGGTTTTTGTAAAACTGCAGAAAATGATACTGGTACTCATACAATCTGTGCAATAGTTACTGAAGATTTTCTAGAATACTCAGCCTCTAAAGGAAATGATTTAATTACTCCAAAACCATACTGGAACTTTCCCGGTTTAAAGCCGGGAGACAAATGGTGTTTATGCATTTCTAGATGGTTACAAGCAGAGAAAGTTGGTAAAGCACCTTTTGTTATTTTAGACGCCACTCATATAAAATCTTTACAATACACGTCTTTAGAAATTCTTAAAAAATATACTTTCAAAGAATAACTACAAATGGTAAATTTCTTAAATATATTATCTCAAATTTCTCTTTTGGTAGATGCCGGACTTGTTATTTTAATCTGGATGGTTCAACTTATTATCTATCCCAGTTTTCTTTACTATAAAATAGAAAACCTTTATTCTTGGCATCAAAAATATACCTCTAGAATAGCAATAATGGTAGTTCCATTAATGCTTTTTCAATTAATCTATGGATTGATAATTTTATTTTATTTTCCCACAATAAACCATTTCATTTATTTAGCTCTCGTCATTTTTTTATGGGTATTTACGTTTTTAACTTTTGCACCTCTTCACAATAAAATATCTAATAGAAATATCAATAATAAATTACTAACTACACTAATTTATAGAAATTGGATTAGAACTTTTCTTTGGTCTTTTTTGTTAATTTTCCATTTTTTTATTTCTTAAATCGTTTCTTCTGAGTAACAATTTCTCTAAGGATTCGTCTAATTTTTGAGGGAATTAATCAAATTGTAAACTAAAACATTTATAAAGAATCGTTTATGAAACATGAATAAAAAATTATTTAAAATAGAAATAGTATGGGAAACCTTTTTTCATAAATACTGCGTCTCATCTTTAACGAAAATCAAAAACTATTTATCGAAATTTTATCCCAATTCAAAAGATAAGTATGTTTTGTAAATTAATAATCAACCATTTTTGAAGTATAAATAACAAATAATGAAAAAAACAATCCTCTTATTAGCTATCACCTTTAGCAGTTTATCAATTTTTTCTCAACATAAAATATCAGGAAAAATTGTTGATAAACAGAGACAATCTCTACCATTTGCTAATATTGTTTTGTATAAAGTAGCCGAAGAAATAAAGCCTTTAGGTGCCATATCTCTGGATGATGGTAGCTTCTACTTTGAAAATATAAATTCTGGAAAATACAAATTAGAAGTTTCTATGTTGGGTTTTAAAACCCAAAAAATTGAAGAATTCGATTTAAAATCAAACAAAATATTTAATATCACTTTAGTAGAAGAAAGTCAACTTTTAAATGAAGTTGTTGTAAAGAGTAAACGACCTGTAATAAAACAAACAGCGGAAAAATTGGTTGTAGATTTAGAAAAATCAGAAATGGTAAATACAAATTTACAAGACATTATGAGAAAAATTCCAGGTGTTTTGGTCACGAATAACGGAATTTCTATTGCAGGAAATAGAGGAGTTCGAATTCTTATCAACAATAAAACTACAGAATATATGGATGTTGAAACGCTTTTAAGAGATTTTCCTGCAGATAATATTGCGAAAATTGAAGTTATAGAGCAACCCGGGGCAGAATATGAGGCTTCAGGGTCTGGTGCAATCATCAATATAATTTTAAAGAAAAATGTTAGATTAGGAACTCACGGAAGCACTACCGTTTGGTTTGGTGAAGATGAAGGTTTTGAATACGGAACTGGATTTTCTATTGCTAGTTATAAAAACAAATTAAATTGGCAAGCAAGAGTAAATCATTCTCAACCGACGTGGAGAAACGATTTATTTTTAACTAGAACCGTAGCAGACACTATTTATAATCAAAAAACCTTAGAACCTTTCGACCATTTAAATAACAGTATTAGTGGTAATTTAGATTATTATATCAATAAAAAAAACTCAATCGGTATAAGTGGAAGTTGGAATAATAGAATATCGTCTAGAACTGTTGACAACACAACAAATATTATAAAGCCAAATTTAACCGAATTACTTTTAACGAATAATAATTATGATAGAGATAGAACAAACTTTAACATCAATCCTTATTATGAATATAAATCTGAAACAGAAAGATTATTATTAGATTTTAATTACGTGAATTTTGTAAATAATAGCACAAATACATTATTTGATACGCCACAAAGCGCAGAAGAATTTACAGATAGAAAATATGTACAAGATGGCACGTATAGTATTAAAACCTATAGAATAGACTATTCTAAAGAATTTTCAGAAAATTTAAAATTTAGCACCGGTTCTCGTTTTGCTGATGTAAGCACAAATAATGATCTAGAATCGTATATCGAAAACAGTAATGGTAATTTTAATTTTATTGATGAAAAAAGTAGCCAATTTATCATAGATGAAACCATATTTGCAATCTACACAAAACTGAATACTAGTTTTGGAAAATGGTCTTTTTCAGGTGGATTAAGATTTGAAGATAGCAATACAGATGGATCATCAACTTATTTGAAAGAGGGAGAAATGGTTACTGAAGTACAAAATAGACCAATTGAGAAAATATTTCCAAGTGCTAGTTTAAGCAGAAAATTTAACGATATTTTAGGTGCAAGTATATCATACAGTTATAGAATACAAAGACCAAGCTACAATAGTTTAAATTCATTTCAGACGTTTTTAGATCCTTTTTCTGCAAGCGAAGGAAACCCTAAGTTAACTCCATCTTACACTAACAATTATCAGTTTAATTTAACGTATGAAGGACAACCTTTTTTTACAATTGGTTACAGTAAAACTGATGATGTTATCTTTGAGTTGATAAAACAAGACAATGAAACTGCGCAAATAAGGCAACAAGAAGTGAATGTTGAAAACAATGATAATTGGAATTTTAGACTTTTTGCACCTTTAAATTTCATTCAGAAAAATATTGAAGGATATACAGGAATTATTGTGACAAATACAGATTATCAATCATCAACATTTGGAATAGATTTAAATAAATGGAATATGTATTGGTTTATTCAGGCTAGCTATAAATTACCTTGGGACATTAATTTTGAAATAAGTGGAAATTATGGAACAGGTGCTTTAGAAGGGCAAATAGATGTAGATTGGTTAGCAGAGCTAGATTTTTCATTCGGTAAAAAATTTTTAGATGATAAATTAAAAATAAACTTAGGTTTTAATAAAATGCTTAATAGAGGTTTTGTAGGTAATATAGATTATGGAAACGGAATTGCTGCAGTAGAAAGCAATGGTTCTCGACAAAATATACAATTAAAAATGATATATAGTTTTGGCTCTAAGTTTGGTAAGAAAAAATCGAACAGAGAAATAAATAGAGACGAAGAGGATAGAATACAAGATAATAATTAATGTCTTTTAAGAAATGAATACATCATCACTAAACAAAACAAGAATGTTCTATAATTTTAAATTTGGAATTATATTAGCAAATGCAAATAATATATAGACGCAGACAATAATACAAGACAATCTTAAAAGTTCAGATATTAAGGATTCCAAAAAAACAAGCTGATTTAGATTGCGTCTAAAATGACTATACTTTGCAGCTTAAAATATAAAAAGCAAAACCTTTTTTTAAGAAAGTTTTGCTTTTTGTGTTTTTAACCACTATTTCTAAAAATATTTGGCTTATTCAAACGAGTAAAAATTCAGGAAATAAATAGCGAAAAAACTTAATCATTCAACTTTAATACAGCCATAAATGCTTCTTGCGGAATTTCTACATTACCAACCTGACGCATTCTTTTCTTTCCTTTTTTATTTATTTAAAAAAGCGGGCTAATTTTTAAAATATTGTCTTCTCTTTTTTTAAAACTTTCTTTTAAGTGCTCAATATTTCTATACCATTCTATAACCGTACCAATATCAGAATACTTTTCAATATGCAATGGCATATATTCTTTTATAGCATTAAAATTAGCATCAACAATGATATTAAAATATTCTGATGACAGCACATTACTATTGATAATATCTTTATATCTATTGTTAAACTGACTTTTAAATATTGGATCTGTATATAAAACGTTAAACAAGTCTGTTATTGGATTTTTTATGCCTTCATTAGGTGAATATTTGGTTGGATTCCTTATAAAGTCCAGAGGATGAAGTTCCTTCTTCCTTGTATTCGCCCAATCTAAATCATAAACAAGAAATCTAAACTTACTTTCATTTACGGCATAAAAGCGCACATTATTATAAGGCCAATCTACATTAGCTATACAAGATTGAAAAATCAAATAATCTATAAAATTATTTATGTCTAAATTCTCTTTTAAAAATGACACATTTTGTTCTTCAATTGCTTTTAATAACTTTTCAATTCTTTCAAAATCACCATCCTTCTTTTCTACTTCACCGGGAAAATTAATCTTGGCTAATGTTATTTCTTTCTTTTTAACATCATTAAGTCTAGAAACACCGTTTGTATTTCCTTCAGAACGGAGGTTCATAATACCTAAAAAGAAATTATTTACAAAAACTATTGTGGGTTCATAATATGTAAAATCTAAATCTAACCCCGAGCTTAAAGCTAGTTGAGTATAAGAAATGTCTTTTATTAAAGTTTCTTGAAAATCATTCCCTGAGTTTCTTAATCTGAATGCTTTAATTTTTTTTAGTGAATGATTTGGCAATATAGTTTTAGGACTTAACAGTTCTCCATTACTATTGTCAAAAGTATCATCAAACTTAATCCCCAAAGATTTTAACGAAAAAGTAGCGGACTGCGTGCCTTTAATTTCAATCTCAACCAACTCATCAAAAATAACCTGCTGGCTATTTCTGTATAGATTTAAAAGCCCTTCAATTTCTATATCTTCTGTATAATTAAGAAACATTTCATCATACTCTTCTTGAATAACCTTTATATTAATTACCGGAAAACCAATGTTAAAAGTAGAAATTTTTACTTGCTTGTAACTTAAAAAATCTTCATTCAAATCTTCAGTAAACTTGGTACAACTTAAAAGAATACAGATAAAAAAGTAAAAAATAGTTTTTGCTTTCATAATTAAAAAAGTTTATACGAAATACCTACAGAAACATCTAGCTCTGGTTGATTTAAAAGATATAAATCTGGAATATCAGAAAGGTTTTTCTGAATTAAAAGTAATACATCAAAATTATTAGTTAAAGTATAATTTCCTTTAATGAGAAGAGTTGTTCTAAGATTATAATCAGCCCTAAAATCAAACTTATCAAAATCTCTATTATTCAAAATTGCAATACCTGCTGCAAAACTAGCTTTTTTAAATAAAATTCGTCCTACAAGTATTGGTATTTTTATTCTTAATGTAGTTGCATTAAATTTAGAAACACCAATAGTTCCAGAACTAAGATACCATTGAGCCCCAATTCCAGTTTCAGTAAAAAACCCTTTAGTAATTTTAATTCGATAATTTGCATTTAACTGAAAAGTAGATAAGTGATAATTATTAACAGACTCATTTATAAGCGTTAAATCTTTATTAAAACCAACACCAGAAAAAACTTCTATGCTAGTGTTTTTTTGAGAATAACTCTTTTGAATAATTAAAAAACTAATAAAAATAAATATTATTTTTTTCATTTACTTATATAGTTTTTAATCATTCAACTTTAATACAGCCATAAATGCTTCTTGCGGAATTTCCACATTACCAACCTGTCGCATTCTTTTCTTTCCTTTTTTCTGCTTTTCTAATAACTTACGTTTTCTAGAAATATCTCCTCCATAACATTTGGCAGTAACATCTTTACGCAATGCTTTGGTAGTTTCACGTGCTATAATTTTTGCTCCAATTGCAGCTTGTATAGGAATATCGAATTGTTGTCTCGGAATTAAAGTTTTTAATTTCTCTACAATTTTCTTACCAATTGTATAGGCATTATCTGCATGTAATAGCGCTGAAAGTGCGTCTACAGGTTGCCCATTCAAAAGAATATCTACTCTTACTAATTTAGATTCTTTCATACCAATTGGATGATAATCGAAAGAAGCATATCCTTTTGAAACTGTTTTTAAACGATCGTAAAAATCAAATACAATTTCTGCCAAAGGCATTTCAAAAATCAACTCAACTCTTTGTGTAGTTAGATAAGTTTGATTAGTAATTTGACCCCGTTTTTCGATACACAAACTCATTACTTGCCCAACAAAATCAGACTTTGTAATAATAGAAGCTTTGATAAAAGGCTCTTCTACTCTGTCTAACCTAGATGGATCAGGTAAATCTGTTGGGTTATTCAACAGTATTAACTCATCCGGATTTTTCTTGGTATATGCGTGATAAGATACGTTGGGAACAGTAGTAATTACTGTCATATTAAACTCACGTTCTAAACGTTCTTGAATAATTTCCATATGTAACATTCCTAAGAATCCACATCGAAAACCAAAACCTAAAGCTGCAGAACTTTCTGGTTGAAACACCAAAGAAGCGTCATTTAATTGCAGTTTTTCCATAGAGTAACGCAACTCTTCATAATCTTCAGTATCTACAGGATAAATACCTGCAAAAACCATTGGCTTAACATCTTCAAAACCATCTATAGTTTCTATTGTTGGTTTTTGCGCATCAGTAATTGTATCACCAACTTTTACTTCTTTTGCAGTTTTAATACCAGTAATTAAATACCCTACATCGCCAGTTTTTACTGACTTTTTTACAACTTGCTCTAGCTTTAGAGTACCTACTTCATCAGCAAAATAATTTTTACCTGTAGCCATAAACTTAATTTCCTGACCTTTTTTAATTTCACCATTTAAAACTCTAAAATAGGTTTCAATTCCTCTGTAAGAATTATAAACTGAATCAAAAATTAAAGCTTGTAATGGTGCTTCTGGATTTCCTTCTGGAGCAGGAATTCTATCAATAATCGCTTTTAAAATATTATCAACTCCAAAACCTGTTTTACCACTTGCATGGATTACTTCTTCTGGATCACAACCTAATAAATCTACAATATCATCAGTAACTTCCTCTGGATTTGCAGATGGCAAATCAACCTTGTTTAAAACAGGAATAATTTCTAAATCATTCTCTAAAGCCAAATATAAATTCGAAATCGTTTGTGCTTGAATACTTTGTGCAGCATCTACAATCAGTAAAGCTCCTTCACACGCTGCAATAGATCTAGAAACCTCATAAGAAAAATCTACGTGCCCTGGAGTGTCAATTAAATTCAAAATGAACGGTTCTCCATTATGAATATAATCCATTTGAATTGCATGTGATTTTATGGTAATTCCACGTTCACGCTCCAAATCCATGTTGTCTAATAACTGATTTTGCTTCTCACGATCCGTTACAGAGCCTGTATAATCTAACAATCTATCTGCTAATGTACTTTTACCATGATCAATATGCGCGATAATGCAAAAGTTTCTAATATTCTTCATATTTCGATTTCTATCTACTTTCAGCTTGCAAAGGTATGCTATTTATAGCCCTTCTCAAATAAAAAATTTCAATGAGATTCGTTATGCTTTTGAAAGTAAAATATTATCTCTTTCAATCAAAAAAAAGACACATGCATTTCATAAAAAAGCATTAATTTTGCATAAAAATGAATAGTTTTGGTAAAAATAGGCAACATAGAACTACCTGATTTTCCGCTTTTACTCGCGCCAATGGAAGATGTGAGTGATCCTCCTTTTAGAGCATTGTGCAAAGAGCATGGGGCCGATGTTGTTTATACAGAGTTTATTTCTTCTGAAGGATTGATTCGTGATGCTGCAAAAAGCGTAATGAAGTTAGATATTTACGAGAAAGAACGCCCTGTAGGTATCCAGATTTTTGGAGCAAATTTAGAATCGATGCTAAAAACGGTTGAAATTGTTGAAAAATCGAAGCCAGATATTATTGATATTAATTTTGGTTGTCCTGTAAAAAAAGTAGTCTCTAAAGGAGCTGGAGCAGGAATATTAAAAGACATCGATTTAATGGTTTCTCTCACAGAAGCAATGGTAAAACACACTGATTTACCAGTGACAGTAAAAACTCGTTTAGGTTGGGATCATGACTCTATTCGAATCGTAGAGGTTGCTGAACGTTTGCAGGATGTTGGTTGCGCGGCTATTTCTATTCATGGTAGAACACGTGCACAAATGTATAAAGGTGAAGCAGATTGGAAGCCAATTGCTGACGTAAAAAACAACCAACGAATGCATATTCCTGTTTTTGGAAATGGCGACATTACAACCCCAGAAAAAGCAATGGAAATGAGAGATAGTTATGGCTTAGATGGTGCAATGATTGGTAGAGCTGCTATCGGATACCCATGGTTTTTTAACGAAGTAAAACATTATTTCAAAACGGGTACATATCTAGAAAAACCTACAATTGCACAGCGCGTTGAAATGGCAAGAAGACATTTACAAATGGCTATTGATTGGAAAGGTCCTATTTTGGGTGTTTTTGAAACAAGAAGACATTATACAAATTACTTTAAAGGAATTCCGCATTTTAAAGAATATAGAATGAAAATGGTAACCTCTGATGACGCAAAAGATGTTTTTACTGCGTTTGACGAAGTCGAAGCTAAGTTTGGAAATACTATTATTCCACAATTTTAAAATCAGTTGATTTTACACAAAAATAGTTTGCCAGATTTGCAATGAAATCTTTTTTTTATATTTCTTTAAAAACAGGAAATAACGACAAAAAACTATTTTTCTATAAAGTCTTTATTAATTCTGCTACTTGCAATTTTTGATGCTATAAAACCTAAAACTGTAATTGTTACAACCACAATAAAAAGATTAGAGAACCGAAATTCTACTGGGTAAGGCAAATTTTGAGTAATCATGAATAATCCAAATTGCTTTTGAAGAAAAACCAATAAAATTCCCAATGATAAACCAATTATCATTCCTAGAAAAGTTAATAGAAAACCTTGATAAACGAAGATTCTTTTTATTTCTTCTATAGTAGACCCCAAACTAAACAGTGTTTTTAAATTTGATTTTTTATCGATGATCATCATAATTAATGCACCAATTACATTGAATAATGCAACAATTACAATCAATGTAAAAATAAGGTAAGACACAAAATTCTCAGTATTTATGACCTTGTAAAAAACTTCATTTAATTGCTGTTTAGTCCTTACTTTAAATGTACTTCCTAGTTGCTCTTGAAGTTGTTCTGAAAACAAATTAGCATCTAAATTATCTTTTAATTTAATTTCAATTCCTGTAAATTGATTTTCTTTAAAATGTAATAAGTTATGAGCGTCCTTTATTGATAAAAAAACGTATTTATTTTCAAACTCTTCGGTCCCTGAGTACAAACCAACAACTTGTAAGTTCATTTTGTAAAATGCATTGAGCGGGTTTATAAAACCTGTTCCAGATTTTGGAACCATAATGGATAAAGGTTCTCCAAAATTTAAAATCCCTAAAGACAATTTTCTAGAAATACCATTTCCAACAACTGCAGTCTTTGGAAATTCTTTATCTAACCAATTCCCTGTATTTAAAACAGAATCTATACTTGTAATAGATGTATAATTCTCTTCAACACCCTTGATATACGCTATTTCGTTTTTATTGTTATACTCTAAAAAAACACGTTCTTCAATAACTTTAGAGAAAGCGTAAATTGCCGTATTATTCTTTAAAATTTCATGGACATCTTTGGTATATAATAACTTTTTTCCTGTACTAGATGTAATTTTAATGTCAGGATCTGAAACATCTAACAAACTATAACTTAAACTACGTAAACCCGAAAAACCAGAAAGAATTATAAAAAGAGCCAAAGCTCCAACAATTACCCCGAAAGAAGCAATAATTGTAATAATATTTATGGCATTAGTACTCGTTTTTGAAAATAAATACCTTTTTGCTATGTATAACGGAAAATGCAAATGGAATTTCTGAATTTATTGTTTTTTTCGTCTTGGTAAAATACTGGGGTTTTTAATAGGATTTGTATCCTTTCCTTTTAACGATTTATCAATGCTTTCATTATAATCTAAAGTGTCGTCTCCAAAAAACAACAACTCCGGCATTCTACGTAACTGATGTTTCGTTCTCGATGCCATTTCGTGACGAATTAAGGTTGTGTTGTGTTGCACTCCTCTAATAATATCTTCTCTTTTATCCGAAGGAAAAACACTTAAATAAACCTTAGCAACTCCTAAATCTGAAGTTACATGAACCTTAGAGACAGAAATAATTACTCCTCTCATGCCATCTTGTGCCGCCTTCTGCAAAACATCTACCAAATCTTTTTGTAATACTCCAGCAATTTTAAGCTGTCTATTCGTTTCTTCCATGCGGCAAATTTACACTTTTTTTATGGAGTGTGAATTTTATTTTTCATAGCAAACAGAACTAATCTTTATATATTTTTAAATTCTCATTTATACAAAAAACACCTTTTTAACCATTTAACAATTTTATGTTAAAGGTCACATTTATCATACTTGTTTCTTTATAAATTTTAAACGAAACTAGTTTATTAAACCACTTAATGTTTTTCTAAAATGGAGGGTTTTATATTCGAAAACAAAATATAAATAACAAAAATTATAAAATAGGTGTTTAAATAAAAGTTTATCCATTAAAAAAGGTCTCAAAAATGAAATTATTTTGGAGACCTTTTAATTTATAACTATTTTAAAATTTTAATCTGCTAAAATAATTGCTTTATTATCATTTAATTCTAATGTTCCAGAATTAATAAGTAGTGTTAAAATTTTATCATCAGCATCATCTGTAATTAATTTATCATTCAAATCATCTAATTTAAAATTAGTTTGAGAATGTATATGAATTTTAATGGTTCCTTCTTTTAAATTAGAGACCACAGGTGCATGATTATTCAACATTTGAAATTCTCCATTCTCCCCAGGAACCGTTAATGAATCCACCTCTGATGAAAATAAAATAGCTTCTGGCGTTACAATTTCTAAATACATAAAGTATATTTTAAACGATTACTATGCTTCTGCCAACATTTTCTCTCCTGCATCAATCGCGTCTTGAATTGACCCTCTTAAGTTGAATGCTGCTTCAGGGTATTTATCTAATTCACCATCTAAAATCATATTAAATCCTTTAATAGTGTCCTTAATATCAACTAAAACTCCTGGTATACCCGTAAATTGTTCAGCTACATGGAAAGGTTGAGATAAGAAACGCTGTACACGTCTCGCTCTATGAACAACCAATTTATCTTCTTCAGATAATTCCTCCATTCCTAAAATTGCAATAATATCTTGTAACTCTTTATAACGTTGTAAAATTTCTTTTACAGCAGTTGCTGTATTATAATGCTCATCACCTAAAACAGCGGCAGAAAGAATTCTTGAAGTAGAATCTAAAGGATCTACTGCAGGATAAATACCTAACTCCGCAATCTTACGAGATAATACTGTTGTTGCATCTAAGTGAGCAAATGTTGTCGCTGGTGCTGGATCTGTTAAATCATCTGCAGGTACATAAACTGCCTGAACAGATGTAATTGAACCTTTTTTAGTTGAAGTAATACGTTCTTGCATTGCACCCATTTCTGTTGCCAATGTTGGTTGGTAACCTACAGCCGACGGCATACGTCCTAAAAGTGCTGAAACCTCAGAACCTGCTTGTGTAAAACGGAAAATGTTATCTACGAAGAAAAGTACATCTTTACCTTGTGATTCACCCGCTCCATCTCTAAAATATTCTGCTATTGTTAAACCCGACAATGCAACACGTGCACGCGCTCCAGGTGGCTCATTCATTTGTCCAAATACAAAAGTAGCCTTAGAATCTTTCATTCCTGGTTTATCAACTTTAGATAAATCCCATCCTCCTTCTTCCATAGAATGCATAAAATCATCACCATATTTGATAATTCCAGATTCTAACATTTCACGTAGTAAATCATTTCCTTCACGAGTTCTCTCTCCTACACCTGCAAAAACTGATAAACCACCATGTCCTTTTGCTATGTTGTTAATTAACTCTTGAATTAATACTGTTTTACCTACTCCTGCTCCTCCAAATAATCCAATTTTACCTCCTTTTGCATAAGGTTCAATTAAGTCGATTACTTTAATTCCTGTGAATAACACTTCAGTAGATACTGATAAATCTTCAAATTTAGGTGCTGATCTGTGAATAGGCAAACCATCTTTACCTTCTTTTTTCAAATTTCCTAAACCATCAATAGCCTCACCTGTTACATTAAACAGACGACCATAAATATCGTTTCCAATTGGCATCTGGATTGGGCTTCCCGTAGCGACAACTTCTGCACCTCTGCTTAATCCATCGGTGGCATCCATTGAAATAGTTCTAACTGTATCTTCACCAATATGCTGTTGTACCTCTAGCACTAATATAGAACCGTCAGCTTTTTTGATTTCTAAAGAATCATAAATTTTAGGAAGTTCATTTTCAGTATTGAATTCAACATCAATTACTGGTCCTATAATTTGAGAAACCTTACCTGTTATTGTAGACATTATGTATCTAATTAAAGTTATTATTTTGTTTATGAGATGTAACTCTCATTTTCAGGACGCAAAGGTAATTTTTTTGAATGAAACTAAAAAGTTTTTTCACTTTAAAACGAGAATTATGGATATAAAAAAAGCCTCATCATATTGATGAGGCTTTTAAATTTTAATTTAAAAAAGATACTAGTTAGTAACTTTAATTTCAACTCTTCTATTCTTAGCTTTACCTGCTCTTGTTTTGTTAGAGTCAGTAGGTGAAGTTTCTCCAAATCCTTTCACTGATAACCTTGAAGCATCTACTCCTTTTTTAACTAAGTAATCTCTTACAGCTACTGCTCTTTTGTTAGATATCTTGAAGTTGATAGCTTCAGAGCCTGTACTATCGGCATGTCCTCCGATCATAAACGTTGCTTTTGGATTTTTGTTCATAATTGCCGAAATAGCATCTAATTGCTTAGTAATTCCAGGTTTAAATGAAGATCTTCCCGTGTTAAATAGAATAGCTTTAGCTGTTAACGAGATTGCTTCTGCAGCTTCTTTTGTAATTGATTTTTCTTCACAACCACCTTCTGAAGCAACACCTGCAACTGTAGGACATTTATCATCCTTATCTAAAACACCATCTCCGTCAGTATCTGGCCAAGGACAACCTGCATTTGCAACTGGTCCTGCAACAGAACTACATTTGTCGTCTTTATCTAAAACACCGTCTCCGTCAGAATCAGGACAACCTTTATTTGCTTTAGTTCCTTTAGCATTAGGGCACATATCATCTTTATCAGCTACACCATCTCCATCAGAATCAGGACAACCATTCATAGCTGCTAAACCTGCAACATTAGGACAAGCGTCATCAGAATCTTTTATACCATCTCCATCTGCATCAGGACAACCTTTAAACTCAACTAAACCAGCAACTTCTGGACAAGCATCGAATTTATCATAAACACTGTCGCCATCTGTATCTTTTCCTCCAAATTTAATAACTAAACCTAATGAAGTTTGGTAGTGATTGTTCATTTCTTCAGCAAAACCTATCTTCATACCTGTTTGTAAGTTAAAACCTAAGTTTTCGTTAAACCAAGCGTTAAAACCTACACCAGCCTGAGCCATACCTTCTCCTTCTGAATCAAGAGAAGCATAACTTCCACCTACAAATACAAAAGGATCAAACCAACCAGTTTCCCCTACTAAATGATTTAAATCGTATTTTACAACTGCATCTGCAGACCAATACAGAGCGTCAGAATCGTCTGTCTCTTCATAGGTTTTTATTTTATTGATAGACCCCGCTAACTGCAAAGAAAAACCTTTTTGAAGGTATTTTTCAGCAGAAATTCTAGAAATAGAAGGTAAAATATTCCAGTCTGGATTACCCAACAAATCTTTTGCATATTGTTCTACGCTTGATTCTGGATAAATAAAGTCTACTACGTTTGCGCCAAAACTTACAGCCCATGGATTGTTTTCATCTTGTGCGTTTACGTTACCAACTGCTACTAACGTAAACAAAGCTATCACAGCTAATTTTAATTGTTTCATTATCAAATTTTTAAATTATAAATTCTTTATTAATTAACAAAAGTAAGTTGTTAAAACTTATCTACAAAGATAAATCTAAAAAATTATTACCAAATTACACTAATTTTCAGAAAATCTATATTATTTTCAATTCTTTGCCAACCTTAATAAATGCTGAAATTGCTTTATTTAAATGCTCTTTGCTGTGTGCTGCTGATAGTTGCACTCTAATTCTTGCTTTATCTTTAGGAACAACAGGGAAAAAGAAACCAATAACATATATCCCTTTCTCTAATAACTTATTTGCCATAACTTGAGATAATTTAGCATCGTATAGCATAACAGGCACAATTGCTGAATCTGCACCCACTAAATCGAAACCTGCTTTTTCCATCTCTGTTCTAAAATAATTGGTATTCCACTCTAATTTATCTCGAAGTTTAGTGTCAGTAGAAATTAAATCGAATACTTTTAGAGTTGCACCTACAATTGCCGGTGCTAAAGAATTTGAAAATAGATAAGGCCTTGATCGTTGGCGTAAAATATCAATAATTTCTTTTTTACCTGTTGTGTAACCTCCCATGGCTCCTCCTAAAGCTTTCCCTAAAGTACCTGTTACAATATCAACTCTATCCATTACATTCTTTAACTCAACAGTACCTCTCCCTGTTTTTCCGATAAAACCAGTTGCATGACATTCATCAACCATAACTAATGCATCATATTTATCTGCTAAATCACAAATTTCATCTAGTTTTGCAACAATTCCATCCATAGAAAAAACACCATCTGTAACAATAATTTTAAATCTGTGATTTTGTTTGTTAGCCACTATTAATTGAGCTTCTAGGGATGACATATCGTTGTTATCATAACGATAACGAGCAGCTTTACACAACCGAACACCATCAATGATTGAGGCATGATTTAAACTATCAGAAATAATTGCATCTTCTTTGGTTAATAGCGGTTCGAAAACACCTCCATTTGCATCAAAAGCAGCTGCATACAATATCGTGTCTTCTGTTGTATAGAAATTAGCAATTGTTTTTTCTAATTGCTTATGAATATCTTGAGTTCCGCAAATAAACCTTACAGATGACACTCCAAAACCATGAGTATCCATAGTATCTTTTGCTGCTTGAATAACTTCTGGATGATTTGATAACCCTAAATAATTATTAGCACAAAAGTTAATTACCTCTTCACCAGTAGAAATTTTTATAACAGCATCTTGTGATGATGTTATAATTCTTTCAGATTTATATAAACCAGCGTTCTTTATTTCTTCAACCTCTTTTTTTAAAATATCTTTAATTTTACCGTACATTTTTTATCAAATTAACAAATACAAAGTTACTAAGTTTATTTTTTTTGATTACACTTCAACAACATCAATTTCTTGATTAATATAAACCAATAATTTTTTATCCACTTTCAAATTCATAGATTTTAACACCCGCTCATATTTCAATAGCTGCTGATGGTGATCACTGGAAGGGCTTCCTGTCTTATAATCAATAATTACAACTTCCTTTTTAGCAATAAAAACCAACCTATCAGGAATAATTACGAGATTATCAACATCTACGATTTCTCTTTCATTATATACAACGACATCTTCTGAATAGTAATGAACCAATAAAGGATGATTTACAACACTGTAAATACTTTTTTTAATAAGCCTTGTTTGTTCATCATCTAAAATTCCTTGTTGATTATATTGAGTGATAATAACATCAATATCATTTTTTATGATAATTCTAGCAAATATCTCATGAAATAAATTCCCGAAATTAATAGCCTCATCTTGCGCAGTATTCCATAGTTTAGATGCACTAGCCAATAGAACGATATTGTGCTCTTGCCAAGGAGTTGAAATAAATTTCTTGTGAACTTCAGCTACAGGAATTTCTGTTTCATTTTTACTCACTCTTTTTTTATCACCAAAAGAATATTCTAAAATATCATCATCCCAACGATCTTGTTGTTTTAAATAATTGATGAAAATACCAGAATAAAAATTGGTTTTTTCATTTCCTTTAGATAGTTTTTTCTCTGTAATTATATGTAATTGCTCTACAGCTCTTGTTAAAGTGACATACAATAAATTAAAATTATCCAACTCCAGTTGTTCTCTTTGATGATCGTATATCTCTCGACCTCTTTTACTAACAATACTTAAGGTCTTATTATAATCAACTAAAAGTTCATTAAAACCGCCATAGGATTCTGGTAATTCATTTAACCAAGATTTTGGTTTTATTTGACGATAAATATCAACATCACAAGGAAAAATAACTACCGGAAACTCTAATCCTTTAGATTTATGGATTGTCATAACCTGAACAGCACTTGCACTTTCTGACGCCACAATACTCAATCTATCTTTTTTGAGTTCCCAAAATTCCAAAAACTCACCGATGTCAATTCCATTTCTTTGTCGTTCTAAAACTACATCCAAAAAGAACTGAACATATGCATCCGAAGATTTTATCAAATTAAAACCTCTGATAATTTCTTCTATTTTTTCATAAAATGGCAATTGAAAAAAAATAGAAGCATCAAACGAAACTCCATATTTTTTTAAAGACTCTAAAATAGTTTTATTATCTGCTTTTGAAAACTCTTTTAAAAAGTTATTTTTCGGAATTTCAATTTGCAAATGTTGATGCAAAAAATAGAGAATTTCAAATCGAGACTCTTCATCGCTGGGATTTTGTAAAACTTTAAGAAAATCAATAATAAACGTAACTTTTCCGCTATTTTGAAGCAACAATGTTTCTGAAGACACAATATTTACTCCTTTCTCTGAAAGATACTTAGCAACTGCCACCCCATCTTTTCTTGTTCGTGTGAGTATACAGATTTCATTTAAAGAAAAGCTTTCCTTTAATTGATTAATTTTCTCTAAAACTTTCTGCGGATATTTTACTTTCTCAATCTCTTTATCGTCGCTTTTATCAAGAAAACTTAACGAGACATAACCACCTTTTTTAGAGTTCTCTATTTGTTTATTTCCTTCTATAAATAAATTCTTATACGATTCATTTTGAAGAAATTTAGCTGTATGCTGAAAAAAAGAATTATTGAAATTGATGATCTCTGAATAACTCCTAAAATTAGTATCTAAATTTTTAATTTCTTTAGGAACATGAAAAGGATTTTCTCTATCAGAACCTAACTCAATAAATTGTTCCGCTTTTCCTCCTCGCCATCTATAAATGGCTTGTTTACCATCACCAACCAATAATAAATTACTATTCTCTTGCGCTAATGTATTGTCTATTAAAGGGACTAAGTTTTGCCATTGTAAAACTGAAGTATCCTGCATTTCATCAATAAAATAATGCAGAAAACGCTGCCCTATTCTTTCATATATAAATGGTGCTGGCTGATTTTTTATGTTATCAGATATAAGTTGATTAAACTCAGCATTCAATCGAATGTTATTATCTTCCTTTATAGCTTCTAATTCTGAGTTAATATTATTTAAAACTGCTAAAGGAACAATACTTTTTAGTGCCAATTTGTTCATGGAAAATTGCTGATAAACTAATTCAGATTCTTGAAACAATCGAATAATTTCTGGGACTATTTGATCTATAGAACTAGCCACTGAATCTATAGTAGATTTAGAATAATATTGATTATTTTCTATCGCTTTTTTTATGGTTTCACTCCGTTTAATAAAATCTATATTTACCGATTTCGTGCTCAAATCAGCAAAAAACTTAGGGATTGTTCCCCGCATAAAATCCTTATGCTCTAAATCATTATTATCTATGAGCTGAATGCATTCCTTACCTAACTTTTTTATAGATTCCTCTAATCCCTTTTGTTGACTATAAAGCTTCGTTTTTAAGTTTGTAAAATCATCTAATTGTTTATTGGCTAAGCTTCTAAAATGCGCTACATCATCTTCATTTAGTAAAATTTTTGCAAACTCGCTTAAATCTCTTGAAATATCCCAAGATTTATCATCATCAGTTTTATCTAAAGAATAGTCTATTAAAATACTTGTAAGTTTTTTATCTGTACCAATTTTAGAAATTAACACATCCACTGCTTCATTTAACAACGAAACTCCATCCATTTCTACTTCGAAATTAAGAGACAAGCCTAAATCATGAGCGAAATTTTTAATAATTTTATTTGTAAAACTATCTATTGTTGTAATTGAAAAGGCAGCGTAATTTTTTAAAATTGCATCTAGAATCTTTTCACTTCTCTGTTTAATTAAGTTTTTATCAATGCTAATTTCTTTGATTAAAACATTAAACAGGTCGTTCTCTTTACCGTCGGCAAAATCCTCGAGACTAGATAAAACACGCTCTTTCATTTCACCAGCAGCTTTATTAGTAAATGTAATTGCTAGAATTTTCTGAAACGAAAAAATATCATCCGAATTTAATAATACTTTTATGTACTCTTTAACAAGCGTAAAAGTTTTACCACTTCCTGCGGAAGCATTATAAACCTGAAATGAAGATGACTTTTTCATAGCACTATTTTTATTGCAAAATACAAAAAGCCAAACAGTTATTGTTTGGCTTTTTCGTTATATTTTTAATTGATTTCTAACCTAAACCAACATCCAGAGACATCATTACAATAAAACCACCAATAAAACCAAGTGTTGCGATATCTGTATACTTATCTCTTTGGGTTTCTGGCACAACTTCTTCAATAACCACAAAAATCATTGCTCCTGCTGCAAAGGCTAATGCATACGGCAATATTGGTGTGAAAAACGATACTGCTAAAGCTCCTAATACAGCTGCAATTGGCTCCACAACTGCGGATAATTGTCCGTACCAAAAACTTTTAAGTCGACTAACACCTTGTCTTCTTAAAGGCATTGAAACTGCAAATCCTTCTGGAAAATTCTGAATTCCAATTCCTATTGCCAAGGAAATTGCGGCAACAATCATTTCCGTCTGTTCAACACCAACTAGAGTAGATGCTGCTCCAAATAAAACTCCTACAGCCAAACCTTCAGGAATATTGTGTAAAGTAATTGCTAACACTAACAATGTTGTTTTATGCCATTCCGTTTTTACGCCTTCTGCTTCACTTTCTTTAAAATTAATATGTAAATGTGGTAAAATTTTATCCAAACCAAAAAGAGATAGAGCTCCTAAACCGAAACCAATTGCTGCAGGTAAAACTTTCACAAAACCTTCTCCTGGACTGTTCTCTATTGCGGGCGCCAATAAACTCCAGAAACTTGCAGCTACCATTACTCCTCCCGTAAAACCTAGCATACCGTCTAAAACTGCTCTATTTGCCTTTTTGAAAAAGAACACTAGAGCCGCTCCTGCAGCTGTTAATCCCCATGTAAAAAGAGACGCATATAAGGCTGCTTGAATTGGGTGTTCTTTTCCAAATTCAACTAATTCATTAAAAATACTCATGATTTTTGTACGTATAAATTGTTTGCTATTTTATTTGAAATTGAAAGTTTCTTGCCATCTATTTGAATTGATAAAGAATCATCAAAATCTTCTTTTTCTAATACTGTAATTTGTTTTCCTAAAGTGATTTCTTTTTTGTCTAAGAATTTTAAAAATTCTGATGAAGAGTCATTCACACCAACACACACTCCAGTCTCATTTTTTTCTAAAGTTGACAATAAACTTTTTTCTATTATCTTTAAACCTCCATCTTTATCAGGTATAGGATCTCCATGAGGATCATGTGAAGGAAAACCTAAAAAAGAATCTAATTGATTTACTAATTTAGACGATTTAATATGCTCTAATTGTTCTGCAACATCATGCACTTCATCCCAAGAAAAATTTAATTTATCAACTAAAAAAACTTCCCAAAGCCTATGCTTTCTCACAATACTAGCAGCAATCTTCTTTCCAAAAGCTGTTAATGTTACTCCCTTGTACTTTTTATAGACTACAACGTCTTTTTCAGATAATTTCTTAATCATATCTGAAACAGAAGAAGCCTTTGTTTCTAACTTTTTAGCAATAGCGTTAGTACTAACTCCCTTGCCAGTATCTAACTCTAAATGATAAATTGCCTTTAAATAGTTTTCTTCAGAAAGTGTAAACATCCATATAATTTAGACAACAAATATATAGTTTTTATTTTTATTAAATATATTTTTAGACAAGGCTAAAAATATTTTATATATTTGCATGATATAAATTTAGTATAAATGAAAAATGCTCTCAATATTATTTCTATATTTCTTTTAGGAATAACATCAATAAAAGGACAAACAAATACTATAACAGGAAAGGTCACTTCAAAAGGAGAAGCATCTCCTTTTGTTAATATTTACCTCAAGAACACAAAACAAGGAACATCTACAAACGAAAATGGTATTTTTGAATTAAAAAATATTAAAAACGGAAACTACACACTTACAGCAAGTAGCGTTGGGTTTAAATCTAAATCTATAAAAATAAAACTAACAGGAAACCAAAATATCATTCAAAACTTTAATTTAAACAAAGATGATTTTTTAGATGAAATTGTTATTTCTGGAACTCTAAAACCTGTTTCAAAATCTAAAAGTCCAGTGCCTGTCGAAGTATACAGTAATACTTTTTTTAAGAAAAACCCCACCCCATCTATCTTTGAGTCTTTGCAGAATGTAAACGGTGTTAGACCTCAATTAAATTGCAATGTTTGCAATACGGGTGACATCCATATAAACGGATTAGAAGGACCTTATACTTTTGTTCTAATTGACGGAATGCCAATTGTAAGTGGGCTCTCTACAGTATACGGATTAACTGGAATTCCCCAAGCATTAATAGAAAGAGTAGAAGTTGTAAAAGGACCTGCTTCAACCTTGTATGGATCAGAAGCTGTTGGAGGTATTATAAATATCATCACAAAAAAACCATCTAACTCACCTATTTTATCTACTGATCTTTTAGGTAGTTCATGGGGAGAAATAAACACCGATATTGGTTTGCGCTATAAATTATCAGAAAAAACACAAGGACTATTAGGTGTCAATTATTTTAACTATCAAAATAGAATCGATAACAATAATGATGAATTTACAGATTTAACGCTTCAAAATAGAATTTCTCTTTTCAATAAAGTAAATATTGAGAGAAATAGTAATAAAGTGTTTACAATTTCCGGTAGATACGTATATGAGGATAGATGGGGAGGAGAAATGGATTGGGAACGCGAATTTAGAGGTACAGATATAAAATATGGCGAAAGCATATACACCAATAGGTGGGAAACTTTTGGTACTTATCAATTGCCAACTTTAGAAAATATTACATTTCAATTTAGTGCAAATGGTCATTATCAAAATTCATTTTATGGAACAGACTCATATAACGCAGAACAACTAATTGGTTTTGGTCAACTTATTTACAACAAACAAATTGCAAAAAAACACGAATTACTTTTAGGTTTAGCTTACAGATACACTTACTATGAAGATAATACGTTTGCTACTTTAGAAAAAGATGGGATTACGAACAAACCCTCAGTAACACATCTACCTGGTTTCTTTTTACAAGACGAAATTGCTCTAAACTCACAAAACAAAATACTATTAGGTGGACGATGGGACCACAATAGTTTACATGGAAATATATTTACGCCAAGAGTAAATTACAAATGGAACTCTAAAGACAACTCTAATATTTTTAGAGCAAGTATGGGTAATGGTTTCAGAATTGCTAACGTTTTTACAGAGGACCACGCAGCATTAACAGGGGCAAGAGAAGTAGAGTTTGATGGAAATTTATCTCCTGAAACTTCATGGAATGCAAACATTAATTACGTAAAGAAAATTAGTACAGAAAATACTTTTATCACTTTTGATGCAAGTGCATTTTACACCTATTTCGATAATAGAATTTTACCTGATTATGAAACTGATTCTAATAAAATTATTTACGCAAACTTAGACGGATATGCTGTTTCCAAAGGACTCTCTTTAAACACAGATGTTACTTTTACAAACGGACTTTCCGTAAATGTTGGCGCCACATTAATGGATGTTTCTATTACAGAAAATAATATTAAAACGAGACAACTATTAACAGAAAGTTTTAGTGGAGTTTGGTCTATCTCTTACAAATTCAATTCTAATTTCTCAATAGATTATACAGGAAATGTTTACGGACCAATGCATTTACCATTGCTAGGAGAAAAGGATATAAGAGCCAAAAAATCGCCTTGGTATAGTATTCAAAATATTCAAGCAACCAAGAAACTTACCAATAGTTTTGATATTTATGGTGGAGTAAAAAATTTGTTGAATTTTACCCCTGCAAGAAATAGTATTAATAACGCAAAAAACCCTTTTGATATTGGTATTGATACGGAAGCCAACCCAGAACTAGCATTTGATCCAAGTTACGTTTACGCATCCAACCAGGGGAGTAGAGCTTTTCTCGGAATACGCTACACCATTTTTTAAATATAAGAGATGAAAAAAATACTTCTACTCCTTTTAATATTAGGGAGCTTTTTATCTTTCTCTCAAGAAAAAAAACAGACCTTAAACGTTTTTACATTTTCAGAGGTAAAAAAAATACAACAAAAAAACCCAAAACCTATAGTTATTTTTATTACGACCGATTGGTGTAAAATATGCCATGGAATGAAATCTACAACTTTCAAAGACAGAGATATAATTCAACTTTTAAATGATAAATTTTACTTCATAAAGTTAAACGGTGAAGAAAAAAAAGATATCACTTTCTTAGAAAGAACCTTTGTATATAAGCCCACAGGCACAAATACAGGATTACATGAGTTAGCAAATCAATTAGGTTATGTGGGTAATGTGATGACGTACCCAACCACCACTTTTTTAAATTCTAATTTTGAAATTGACCTACAATTAACGGGGTTCTATACCTCTAAAAGGATGAAACAAATTTTAGATAAATATAAATAGCTATCTACAAATATCCCAAATCCTTGGGTTAGTGTTACGTCCTTTAAAACTATAAACTAATCCAATTGCGGTCATAAGGTGAGATCTTTGACTGCCAAATTTTTCTTGAGATACCTTGTACATGGCCTGAATATTCACACCATATTTATCCGAAAACCAAAAGGTGCTACCCGCACCGATGTTCAAAGTAGGTGTTAAACGCAAAGCTTTAACAAAACTACCTCCAATTAAAACATAGGGCACAGTGCTATTCTGAGATGTTTTAAAATCATAACGAGCTATTCCATCAAAGGTTGTATAATCTTGATTATCACCAATAGCTGTGGAAACCGAACCTACAAAAGTTACACCTGGAAACATATATTTTGCAAGAGAAAATCTTGGAGACTGACTAATAAACTTACCTTTAATAGGAGAATTACGAACATCTTCTTCTGAATATTGAACTGAAGAAAGACCCAAACCAAAAGTCCACTTGCTACCAGAATTTTGGCTATAAATTGAAAATGCTAAAAATAAAAATAAAAAAGTTGAAAGATTACACTTCTTTTTCATTGTGTGTGGGGAATTAGAAATCAAATTTTGTTTAAAAAAGTGTAAATATATTGTATTATTTGATAAAACAAAATAGTTAATCGTCTTTTCTTTAATGAGAGATCATTTTAGACATAATCGTTATATAATCAGTTACAAAAGTATTTATTGTTTGTTAAAAGAAAAATTAAAGTTTTACAGAAATATTCATTGTTCTGAACTTATCTTTTCATTCACACACATTTTTTTGGATTCAGGTTTAACGAATACTTTTAAAACATTTTATAATTAACAAATTCAAATTAATATCTTTGAACAAAATATTTTAGATTGAGTGCCCAAAACATTGTAAACCAATATCAAAATTCTGCGAATGTTTCGCAGATAATCAAAGCTTTCCAACAAGACCAAAACCATTTTAATATATCTAATTTGGTGGGTTCTTCGATGTCTTTTGTTATTTCAGAAAGTTTTAAAAAAACCGATAAACCTTACCTTTTAGTATTTAATGATAAAGAGGAAGCTGCTTATTATCTAAATGATTTAGAACAACTACTAGGTGAAAAAAATGTACTGTTTTATCCCGGATCCTACAGAAGACCATATCAAATTGAAGAAACGGACAATGCAAATGTTTTATTACGTTCTGAGGTCTTAAATAGAATTAACTCTCGTAAAAAACCTGCAGTAATTATCACCTATCCAACAGCTCTTTTTGAAAAAGTAGTTACAAAAAAAGAATTAGAAAAAAACACACTAAAAGTAACGGTTGGCGAAAATTTATCTTTAGATTTTGTAAATGAAGTTTTATTTGAATACAAATTTAAACGGGTGGATTTTGTCACAGAACCAGGAGATTTTTCTGTACGTGGAGGAATTATAGATTTGTTTTCTTTTTCTAATAACGAACCATACAGAATTGAGTTTTTTGGCAATGAAATAGAAAGTATTCGTTCTTTTGATGTAGAAACACAACTTTCAACATCAAAACTGAATAAGGTTTCTATCATGCCTAATGTTGAAAACAAAACATCAGAAGAAAATAGAGAGAGTTTTCTAAAGTATATTTCTTCAAAAACAATAATTTTCGCAAAAAACATTGATTTATTAGTTGGCAACCTAGATACTTTCTTTGAAAAATCCAAAGAGGCTTTCAAAGATTTAACCAAAGAAATAAAACATGCGAAACCAGAAGAATTGTTTTGTAATGGCGATTTTATTAGACAACAATTACAAGACTTTACGTTGGTTAATTTTGGGAGTCAAAAATCGGAAAATCAAAAAATTGAATTCAATACAATTCCACAACCTTCATTTAACAAGCAATTCGATTTATTAATAGACAATTTAGAAGAATATCATCAGGCCAAGTTTACTAATTATATCTTTTGTGCAAATGACCAACAGGCAAAACGTTTTCACGATATTTTTGATGATACTGAACGAGATGTTCATTATGAAACGGTCGTTTTTCCATTATATAAAGGATTTGTAGACTTAGATAATAAATTAGTTTGCTATACAGACCATGAAATATTTGAACGTTACCATAAATTCAGATTAAAAAATGGGTACGCTAAAAAACAAGCAATCACTATTAAAGAATTAACCAAATTAGAAATTGGTGATTATGTTACGCACATGGATCATGGAGTTGGAAAATTTGGTGGTTTGCAAAAAATTGATGTACAAGGAAATAAGCAAGAAGCGATAAAACTTGTTTATGGAGAAAGAGATATTTTATATGTAAGTATTCACTCGCTTCATAAGATTTCTAAGTTTAATGGAAAAGATGGTAAAGCACCAAAAATATACAAACTAGGTTCTGGTGCTTGGAAAAAAATTAAACAAAAAACTAAAGCTAGAGTTAAACATATTGCATTTAATTTAATTCAGTTATATGCAAAAAGAAAACTTCAAAAAGGATTTGCTTTCGGACCAGATACACACATTCAACATGAGCTCGAAGGCAGTTTTATATATGAAGATACCCCAGACCAATTTACATCAACACAAGATGTAAAAAATGACATGGAAAAACCCCAACCAATGGATAGATTGGTTTGTGGAGATGTTGGTTTTGGTAAAACAGAAGTAGCAGTGAGAGCTGCTTTTAAAGCGGTAGATAATGGCAAACAAGTCGCAATTTTGGTTCCAACTACCATTCTTGCTTTTCAACATTACAAAACGTTTACAGAGAGATTAAAAGATTTCCCTGTAAGGATTGATTATTTAAATCGATTTAGAACTGCGAAGCAAAAAACGGAGGCTATAAATGGTGTAAACGATGGTTCTGTAGATATTATTATTGGTACTCATCAATTAACAAATCAACGTTTAAAATTTAAAGATTTAGGTTTATTAATTATTGATGAAGAACAAAAATTTGGTGTTGCTGTAAAAGACAAATTAAAAACACTTAAAGAAAATGTTGATACTTTAACATTAACCGCAACCCCAATTCCAAGAACTTTACAATTCAGTTTAATGGCGGCAAGAGATTTATCAGTTATAAAAACGCCACCACCAAACAGACACCCAATAGAAAGCAATGTAATTCGTTTTTCTGAAGAAACAATAAGAGATGCTATTTCTTACGAAATTTCAAGAAGAGGACAAGTCTTCTTTATTCATAATAGAATAGAGAACATAAAAGAAGTTGCTGGTTTAATACAAAGATTAGTTCCTTCCGCTAAAGTTGCTGTTGGTCACGGACAAATGGAGGGTAAAAAACTAGAACAATTAATGCTCGGTTTTATGGGTGGCGAATTTGATGTTTTGGTTTCTACAACAATAATAGAAAGTGGTTTAGATGTGCCAAATGCGAATACTATTTTTATAAATAACGCTAATAATTTTGGACTTTCAGATTTACACCAAATGCGAGGAAGAGTTGGTCGTTCTAACAAAAAAGCATTTTGTTATTTTATTACGCCCCCTTACCACATGATGACTGATGATGCGAGGAAACGTATAGAAGCATTGGTTTTATTTTCAGATTTAGGGAGCGGAATTAATATTGCCATGAAAGATTTAGAAATTCGTGGTGCAGGAGATTTGTTGGGTGGCGAACAAAGTGGATTTATCAATGATATTGGATTTGACACCTATCAAAAAATACTGCAAGAAGCTATCGAGGAATTAAAAGAAAACGAATTTAAAGAATTGTATCCTTCCGATAATTCAAAGCCAAAAGAATATGTAAAAGAAGTAACTATTGATACTGATTTTGAGATTTTATTCCCAGATGATTACATCAATTCAATTACAGAAAGATTAAGTTTATACAATAAATTAGGTGAACTAAAAACAGAAGAAGAATTACAAGTTTTCGAGACTGAAATTATCGATCGTTTTGGAGAAATTCCAACACAAGTAGAGGATTTATTGAATTCTGTTCGTATAAAATGGTTAGCAAAAGAACTCGGTTTAGAGAAAATTATTCTAAAACAAAAAAGAATGATGGGCTATTTTGTATCAAATCAACAAAGTGATTTTTACCATACAGACGCATTTACAAGAATGTTAAAATACGTGCAACTAAATGGAAAAAGTTGTGTGATGAAAGAGAAAGAATCTAAAAACGGTTTACGCTTATTAATTACATTTATTAGAATAGATAGCGTAAAAACGGCTCTTGCTATTTTGAATAAAGTTTAAACAATTTCCATTTTCCCTAATAAAAAAGAAGCGTTCATGTTTTTACAAATTCCATTTTTTAAAGTGTAATCGAAATGTAATTCCTCGTCTAAAATTTCTGCATCAAAAAAGTAATTTTTAATATCAAGAAATTCGTTTTCTAATTCACACAAACTCACATCGTGCGTTGCTATAATTCCTGTAGATTTAGATTTCGTTAATTTTTCTACAAACTTTTTAGAACCAATTGCTTTGTCTTTGCTATTTGTTCCTTTTAAAATTTCATCTAAAATGATAAAATAATCTGTTGTTTTTATTTCATCAACAATAAACTTTAAACGCTTTAATTCAGAATAAAAATAAGACTCATCTTCTGTTAAAGAATCTGTTGTTCGCATACTAGTAATCAATTTTATTGGCGAATATTTAAAGCTTTCAGCACAAACAGGCAGACCACAATTTGCCATTACAATAGACAATGAAACAGTTCTTAAAAAGGTACTTTTCCCTGCCATATTTGCTCCTGTAACAATGAAAAATTGTTCTTTATCAATAGTAAAATCATTGTCAATTCTTTTATCAACCTTTAATAAAGGATGCCCTAAATTAGTCGATTTTATAATTCCTTTTTCGATTATAATTTCAGGAAAGATGAAAGTTGTATGATTAAAATGAAAGTTTGCTAACGAATTTTGAGCGTCAAAAAATGCAACGACAGAAAACCATTTTTCTACAGTATGTTTATATTTAGAAATCCACTTTTCTACCTTACATGCATTATTAATTTCTGTTAAAAAAAGTCCATTTCCTACAACAGCAATTAAAATATTGTTTCGTTGATCGAACGCATCTAAGATTCTGGCAAATTCTTTAAAAATAAGAGAAGCTTTCTTAGTTTCTGAACTTATAATTTTTTGTTTTTCTTTTAAAACTAAAGATGAAAAAAATTCATTCTCTATCTCATTTAACAGCACATGATATTGCTTAAAAGTTTCTCTAACTTTGTCTGTATCTATATATAAATTACTCGTTTTTTTCAAAAATATTCCGGTGACGAAAAGCCCAATAAAAAACCAAATTAATAAAATTGAAAAAGGAATAATACCAAAAGAAACCAAGCCAATGAGGCTCAGAGAAATAATTGAAAATACAATTTGAATTTTTGCAAGATACTTAGACAAAACGGGCGTATAATTAAGTATCCAATCTGTAATAAAACCTGAATTATCTTTTGTCGGAATTAAACTTGCTAAAGCAGAAAAATGTTGTCTCCATTTTACTTTTTTCGCCAGTTCTTTAATAGTGTTTTGTTTTTCTAAAATACCATTAATTTTGTTTTCTGTAAATGCATTTGCAAGCAACTTTCTACCTTCAATAGTAACGGTTCTATTTGCATATTGAAAAAAAGAACCAACTCCAAACAAATCAATATCATGGCTGTAATAATGCGTCTTATTGACAAATTCTTCTCCTGAATCTAATTGATGAAAATTTCTATTTAAAACCTCAAGTTCTATCCTATTAATGTTGATTTTAGAATCAACGATTTCCCTTGATTTCTGTAAATTTAAATGTTTTACAACTAAAAAACCAAATAACAAAATACCTAAAAAAGAGATGATAAAAACATCCGGATAACTACCAAAAGTAAGATAGATTAAAATACAAGTTGTTAAAAATACTCCAAACCTAAAAACACTTAGGTTTATAGATTTTCTTTTTAATTGCGTTGCTTCTTTTTCTAATTCTGACTTTTCTTTACAATAAAAATCGAAAGGTTTTTCCATTTAAAATATTACTTATTATAACTAGATATGCCCCCACTTAAATTTAAAACATTTAAGTTTGGATACTTTTCTTTTAACAATTTTGTTGCTGTGTAACTATTAAAACCTCGTTGACAAACCATTACGTAGGTTTTTGTGTAATCAACATCAAACTTGTCAGCATCAAATTGATGAATTGGAATTGTTTGATGCACATTAAAAGGCAATTTTAAATTCGGTAAAACTGCAATCAATTCCATCTCTGCATCATTTAATTTCAGTCTTAAATCTTCTGAAGAAATTTGCCAATCTAAATTTTGTACTGAACAAGCTGCGTCAAAATAGGTTTGTAGTTTAAAAATTTTGGCAATCTTATCTTTTAAAATTGTTCCTTTTAATTTCATTTTTAATTGTGTATTTTCAAGAGAATTGTAAATCAATAATTCATTTGCTAATGGCTTTCCTATTCCTGTTATCAGCTTTAAAACTTCATTTATTTGTTGCGAGGCAATCAGACCAACAATAGAATTCATTGTGCCAATTTCTGAGCAGTTAGGTATATCTGCAGACATTTCTGGAAAAGCATCTCTTAAATTTGCCGAATAAGTTCCGTCTTTTTGCAAAACATTAAAGCTAGCAACATAACCATCAAATTTATACAAAGATCCATAAACCAATGGTTTATTTTTAAGCACACAAGCATCATTTAACAAATACTTTGTAGGTAAAGAATCTGTGCCATCAACTACAATATCAAATTCTGAAATTAAATCAAAAACGTTTTCTTTTGTAATTGGTTTGGTGGTAAAACTTACTTCTGTAAAAGCTGCTCTTTTTTTTATAAATTCTGATAAAACTGCTGCTTTAAACTTGCCAACATCCTCTAAGCTATAAAAAACTTGTCTGTGTAAATTAGAAATATCTACAGTATCAAAATCTACTAAATGAATTTTACCAACGCCACTTGATGCTAAATAAACAGCAACTGGGCTTCCTAACCCTCCACAACCGACAACTAAAACGGTTGCACCTTGAAGTTTTTGTTGACCTATTTCACCAATTTCTGACAAGGTAATTTGACGTTTAAAAAGATTATTTTTTGTTACACTCATTTGGCTTACAAGATACTTAAATAAAAAAGTCAATACATTCTGTATCGACTTTTTTTATTTTTGACAGTAGCAGAAAAAACAATTTGTTTTCCAAAAATCTTCAATCGCTTAAAAAACTGATTTCGAAATAACAAACTCTATCCTACTTTAACTAAAAACAAACAAAAATCCAAAAAAACACTCAGTATTCTAGATAACAATATTTATAATTTTACCCGGAACAATAATTACTTTTTTAGGTGCTTTACCTTCTAATTGTGCTATGGTTTTGTCATTTTCCATGACTAATTTTTCTATTTCATCCTTAGATAAATCTAACGAGAGTTCTAACGTAAAACGCATTTTCCCATTAAAAGAAATAGGATAATTTTTAGCACTTTCTACTAAATAACTTGCGTTAAAAACAGGAAAATCAGCCGTAGAAATACTTTCTTTATGTCCTAACAAATTCCATAATTCTTCTGCCATGTGCGGCGCATAAGGAGATACTAAAATTGCTAAAGGCTCTAAAATTGAACGCTTGTTACATTTTAAAGTAGTTAATTCGTTGACAGCAATCATAAATGTAGAAACAGATGTATTAAAAGAGAAATTCTCGATATCTTCTTCTACTTTTTTAATGGTTTTATGTAATGTTTTTAACTCATCTTTTGTTGGTTCTGTCTCTGAAACTTCAAACGCTTCTCCGTTGAAGTATAGTTTCCATAATTTCTTTAAGAAAGATGATACTCCAGAAATACCAGAAGTTTTCCAGGGTTTTGCTTGTTCTAAAGGGCCTAAAAACATTTCGAATAATCGTAAACTATCTGCTCCATATTCTTCACAAATAGCATCAGGATTTACAACGTTGTATTTAGATTTAGACATTTTCTCGACTTCTCTACCAACTTTATAAACTTCATCTTCTAAAATGAATTCGGCGTTTTTATAATCGTTGTTTAAAGCATGATTCTTAAACCCATCAACATCTAATTCATCAGAAGAATTCACCAAAGAAACATCAGCATGAATAGCTGTTTTTGTAATCATTACTAAATCTGCAAAATTAGGATCTAAAAACTTATTATCTAGTAAGTAATTTTTCACAACAGTTTCAAATTCATCATCAGAATTAAATAAATTTTTAGAAACAATTATTGTTGGTATCTTCTCTATCCCATCATCATTAGATTTTTCATCAGAACAACCACATCCATTTTTCACAAAAGCAGTAGCTTTATATACAAAAGCAGAAGTTCCTAGAATCATTCCTTGATTAATCAGTTTTTTTGCAAACTCATCTACAGGTACAATTCCTTTATCGAATAAGAATTTCTGCCAAAAACGAGCATACAATAAATGTCCGGTTGCGTGTTCTGATCCTCCGATATATAGATCTATTTCTTTCCAATATTCTAAAGATTCTTTACTTGCGAATGCATTAGCATTTGTAGCATCCATGTATCTATTAAAATACCACGAACTTCCTGCCCAACCCGGCATTGTATTTAGCTCTAGCGGATAAACCGTTTTATTTTTTAACTTATCATTAGAAACAACTTTCTTAGCACGAGAATCCCAAGCCCATTTCGTTGCATTTCCTAATGGCGGTTTTCCATCTTCTGTTGGTAAGTATTTTTCAACTTCTGGCAATACAATTGGCAAATGTTCATCAGCAATCATTTGAGGCATTCCTTCTTTATAATATACAGGGAAAGGTTCGCCCCAGTAACGTTGTCTACTAAAAACAGCATCACGCAATCTATAATTTATTTTTCCATATCCAAAACCTCGTTTTTCCATTTCAAAAATGGATAATTTTAAAGCTTTTTTGTAGGATAATCCCGATAAAAAATCTGAGTTTATAATTTTAGTCCCCTCCTTATCTGTATGAGCCTTTTCAGAAATATCTATGCCTTCAAAAATATTAGGAATCGGGATTTCAAAGTGTTTTGCAAAATCATAATCACGCTGATCTCCGCAAGGAACTGCCATAACTGCTCCTGTTCCATAACTTGCCAAAACATAATCTCCAATCCAAATTTGTACTTTTTCACCCGAAAATGGATGAATTGCATGAGCCCCTGTAAACACACCTGAAATGGTTTTTACATCTGCCATTCTATCACGCTCAGAACGTTTTGCGGTGGCTTTAATATAAGCCTCTACTGATTTTTTTTGTTCTTTAGTAGTAATCTTAGAAACCAACTCATGCTCGGGAGCTAAGGTCATAAAACTTACTCCATAAATTGTATCTGGTCTGGTTGTAAAGACATCGATCTTATATTGATTTGCCTTTTCGACTAAAGCGATTTTTTTCTCAGTTTTTTCAATTGTTTTTGGAAATTGGATTGCTGAATTAATTTTAGTAACTACTTGAAGTACATTTTCTATTACTTCTTCGTTTGTAAAACGGATTACATTAAAACCTTCATTATTAAAAAATTCAGTTCGCGCTTCTTCATCCTCTTTACCAGAAAATTCAACAATTATATTTTTTGTAATACATACATAGTCCACCACAAAAGCACCAATTGTGTATTTTTTTCTGAATTTTGATGTTCCTTTTTTATTCTTTAATTCATCCCAAAGAGTTGTTTCGGCCTGTGATAAATTCTGACGTACTTCCTTTAAAGCTTCTAATTCTTTGTAGGTTAATTTTACTTCAGAAGATACTTTCTCAGAACCATTATCAACATTAAATGAAACCATTGCACCTTGAGACCTTCCAATCCAATTGGTTTGAGAATCTTTTAAAGGTTGTGGCCAATCAATTTTTTCTAGTCCATCCAACAAACGTTGAGCGTATGCAGAAATTCGCATGGACCATTGCGTCATCTTTTTACGAATAACAGGATGGCTTCCCCTTTCTGAAACTCCATTTATAATTTCATCATTTGCAAGAACAGTGCCTAAGGCAGGACACCAATTTACTTCCGTATCAGATAAAAATGTTAAACGATATTTTAATAAAATTCCTTCCTGCTCCTTGTTCGAAAATGCATTCCATTCATCCGCAGAAAAAACAGTAATTTCTTCATCTGCCACTGCCTTTACAGAGGCATTTCCTTCTTTTTTAAAAGTTTTAACTAACTCAGATATATCCTCAGCTTTATCTGTATTTATATTGTACCATGAATGGAAAAGTTGAATAAAAATCCACTGAGTCCATTTATAATATTCAGGACTTGAAGTTCTCACCTCTCTACTCCAATCAAAAGAAAAACCAATATTATCTAATTGTCTTCTATAAGTTGCAACGTTTTCTTCGGTTGTTTTTGCTGGATGTTGCCCTGTTTGAATTGCATATTGTTCTGCAGGTAAACCAAAAGAATCATATCCTTGAGGATGCAAAACATTAAAACCCTTATGACGCTTATAACGCGCATAAATATCACTTGCGATATATCCTAAAGGATGTCCAACATGCAAACCCGCTCCAGAGGGATAAGGAAACATGTCTAATACATAATATTTAGGCTTCTCCGATTCATTATTGGCTTTAAATGTTTGGTTTTCTGCCCAAAATTTTTGCCATTTCTTTTCTATTGCTAAGTGATTATATTGCATTATTTATTCTTTTAGAAGCTGCAAATTTACGTTTATTCTTTTTAAGCATGAAACTGATTTCTTTTAAATTAATTGCATAAAAAAAGTCGAGATTTCTTTAATATGAAATCTCGACTTGATATGTAAGCTTTGAAACTATTATTTCAATTTCTTCTTAACTGCTACTTCTTTATAAGGTTCAATAATATCACCTTCTTGAATATCATTGAAGTTTTTGAGTTGAAGTCCACAATCAAACCCTTTTCCTACCTCTTTCACATCATCTTTAAAACGTTTTAACGATGTTAAACTTCCGTCATGCACAACAATACCGGCTCTAATTATTCTAATTTTAGAATCTCTAAATATTTTACCGGACATTACCATACAACCTGCAATATTACCAACTTTAGATATTTTATAAACTTCTCTAATTTCTACATTACCACTAACTTCTTCTTTGATTTCTGGAGATAACATTCCTTCCATCGCATCTTTTAAGTCATTGATAGCTGCATAAATAATAGAATATGTTCTGATATCTACTTCTTCCCTATCTGCAATAATTCTTGCATTTCCTTGAGGACGAACATTAAATCCAACAATAATTGCATCTGAAGCTGTTGCTAATAAAACATCACTTTCAGTAATTGCTCCAACTCCTTTGTGTATAATATTTACTTGAATTTCTTCTGTCGATAATTTTTGGAAAGAATCTGTCAATGCCTCTACAGAACCATCTACATCTCCTTTTAAAATAATATTTAATTCTTTAAAGTCACCTAATGCAATTCTACGTCCAATTTCGTCTAACGTTAATGTTTTCTGAGTTCTTACAGATTGCTCTCGCTGTAATTGAGATCTTTTCGATGCAATTTGTTTTGCCTCTCTTTCATCTTCAAAAACAACAAATTTATCTCCTGCTTGAGGTGCTCCATCTAAACCTAAAATGGATACCGGGGTTGATGGCCCTGCTTCTTTTAGGTTAGTTCCTTTATCATCAAACATTGCTCTTACTTTTCCACTGTGTTTACCTGCTAAAAGGTAATCACCGATTTTTAAAGTTCCTGCTTGAACTAAAATTGTAGAAACATATCCTCGACCTTTATCCAACGATGCCTCAACAACCGCACCAACAGCTTTTTTATTCGGATTCGCTTTTAATTCTAATATTTCAGCTTCTAATAATACCTTCTCTAATAACTCCGGAATTCCCGTCCCTAACTTTGCAGATATGTCCTGAGACTGAATATTTCCACCCCACTCCTCAATCAATAAATTCATTTGAGATAATTGAGTTTTCACGTTATCTGGATTCGCATTTGGTTTATCAATTTTATTGATAGCAAAAATAATCGGAACTCCTGCAGCTTGTGCATGAGAAATAGCTTCTTTTGTTTGCGGCATAATATCATCATCTGCTGCTGCCACAATAATTACTAAATCCGTTACTTGAGCACCACGCGCTCTCATTGCCGTAAAGGCTTCGTGACCAGGTGTATCTAAAAATGCTATTTTTTGATCTCCAACATTTACTGAATATGCTCCAATATGCTGCGTAATACCTCCGCTTTCACCTTCTATTACGTTTGCTTTTCTTATATAATCTAATAAAGAAGTTTTTCCATGATCTACATGACCCATTACCGTAATAATAGGTGCACGAGTTACTAAATCTTCTGGATTATCAACGACCTCTTCAATAGATTCTTCAACTTCAGCACCAATAAACTCTACCTTGTGATTGAATTCCTCAGCAACAATTACCAAAGTTTCAGCATCTAAACGCTGGTTCATTGTAACCATCATTCCTAAGGACATACAAGCAGAAATAATATTGGTTACAGGAACCTCCATCATTGTAGCAACTTCACTTACGGTAACAAATTCTGTTACCTTTAGTATTTTATTATCTAATGCTTGAGCTTCTAATTCTGCATCAGAGTGCTCTCTATGTGCATCTCTTTTATTTCTACGATATTTTGCTCCTTTTCCTTTTGAAGACTTTCCTTGAAGCTTCTCAAGCGTTTCTCTCACTTGCTTTTGAATTTCTGCTTCTGTTGGTTCTTCCTTTTTCACTACTGCCGGCCTCGTAGCTCCTCTTCCTCCTCGATTAAATGGAGGTCTTCCATTACCACCTCTATTCTGCACTGGCCTCACAGTTCTTGTTGCAGCAGAGCCCGATGCTCCTGCTTTCGTTACAATTCGCTTACGTTTCTTTTTGTCTACGTTTGCATCTTTTTTAACTTCGGTTTTCTTCTTTTTTGGTTTATCAAATTGCTTCAAGTCAATTTTCTTTCCTGTAAAGTTTGGACCGTCTAATTTTTTATACTGAGTTTTAATAGACTCAGCATTTTCTGGTTTAAGCTCTTCATCTTTTTCTTCTGCCTTTAAAGCCTCCTTTTTACTCTTAGGTTTATCCCCAACTTTAGAAACTTCTTTCTCTATTTCAGAAACGACTTTGTTACCTCCTGCTTTTGTGAGTTTGGGTTTTTTAGTAACCGGCACTTCAGCAACAGGAGCCTCAACCACTAATTTCTCTTTAGAAAATTTTTCTATTTTAGTCTCCTCCGATTTAGATTCCTCAGTTTTAGCGGTATCAATAACCTTTTTAGGCTCTTCTTTTACCTCCTCACCTTTAGATGCAGATTTTTTACCGACATTATCAATATCAATTTTACCTACAGTTTTAAGTTCTAATTTATCTGCTTTGGCTTTTAAAACCTCTTCTTTCTTTAACTCTTCCGCTCTTTTCTTCTCTAACTTGGCTTCCAGTTCTACACGAATTGCCTCTTTCTCCTTACGTTTTTCCTCTCCAACTTCTTTAGATGCTGCTTTCTTGTTAGCATCTGTTTCAAAGCCATCGAGTAAGACTTGATAAACATCACCCGAGATTTTAGTAGTCGGCCTCGCTTCTATTTCGTGACCTTTATCTGCTAAATATTCGACTGCTCTATCAAGAGAAATATTTAACTCTCTTAAAACTTTATTAAGCCTCATTGTTTTGCCTACAGACATATATTTTTTTTAACTTTATATTTGTAAAAATATAATTTTTACTTTACTTCTATACTATATTTAATCTTCAAATTCTTCTTTCAGAACTCTTTGAACATCCATAACTGTTTCTTCCTCTAAATCGGTTCTTTTAACCAACTCAGCAACACTTGTCTCTAATACACTTCTTGCAGTATCTAGACCAATCTTTTTAAATTCAGCAATAACCCAATCTTCAATTTCATCAGCAAACTCTGTTAATTCAACATCTTCTTCCTCTAAACCTTCTCTTTGAACGTCTATCTCGTAGCCCGTTAATTCACTTGCTAAACGAATATTTACACCGCCTCTACCAATCGCTTTAGATACTTCCTCTGGTTTTAATAGAACTTTTACACGTCCTTTTTTACCATTTTTTTCTTCCTCATACATTTCGATTTCCATTGATGTTACTTTCGCAGGACTCAATGCTCTTGAAATGAATAATTGTTCGTTTTTGGTGTAGTTAATAACATCTATATTCTCATTCCCTAATTCTCGAACAATACCATGTATTCTAGATCCTTTAACACCAACACATGCTCCAACAGGATCTATTCTATCATCATAAGAATCTACAGCTACTTTTGCTTTTTCACCTGGTATTCTTGCAACTCCTTCTACAGTAATTAAACCGTCGAAAACTTCTGGAATTTCTTGTTCGAATAGTTTATTTAAGAACAATGGAGATGTTCTAGACAATATAATTGCAGGTTTATTACCTCTTAATTCTACTGTTTTTATAACACCTCTTACAGAATCTCCTTTTCTAAAAAAATCTGATCTTATTTGTTCACTCTTAGGCAATACAATTTCATTTCCATCATCATCTAGTAGAATAATTGCATTGTGACGAATATGGTGAACTTCTGCACTGTACAACTCTCCTTCAAGTTCTTTAAATTGTTTGAAGATATTTGTACTATCGTGCTCATAAATTTTAGAAATTAAGTTCTGACGTAATGCCAAAATTGCTCTTCTTCCCAAATCAACTAACTTCACCTCTTCAGATACATCTTCACCTATTTCAAAATCTGGCTCAATTAATCTCGCTTCTGCTAATTCTATTTCTTCATTATCATCTTCAGAAAACCCATCTGCGACAACAACTCTATTTCTCCAAATTTCTAAATCTCCCTTATCTGGGTTGATAATGATATCAAAATTATCATCAGACCCAAACTTTCGTTTTAAGGTAGCTCTAAAAACCTCTTCTAAAATAGACATCAAAGTTACTCTGTCTATACTTTTATTATCCTTAAACTCTGAAAACGAATCAATTAACGCTATATTCTCCATTACATTCTTTACTTAAAATACAATCTTCACTTTTGCCTCTATAATATCTTTATAAGCTATCGTTGCTGCTTTACTTACAGTAACTTTCCCTTTACCAATTGGTTTTGGTTCCCTTGCTTTCCAATTTAAAACAATTTTTTCTTCATCTACTTCCACTAAAGTGCCCTCAAAATCTTCTATCGAAGTTTTCACTTTAAGTATTCTGTTGATATTTTTTAAATATTGTCTCTTTACTTTTAAAGGATGAGAAATATCAGGTGTAGAAACTTCTAATGAAAAATCTTCTTCTTCTCTATCAAAATTATCATTTATACTTCTACTTATTCTAATACACTCGCTTAATGGAGCACCATTATCACCATCTACTGTAATGTGAATTTTGTTGTTTTCGGATACCACAAAATCTATCAAATACAATGATTCATTCAATGACAATGCTTCGTTTACTACATTTTTTACCTTTGTTTGGTCCATTTTTAATATTAAAATAAAGTATAAAAAGAGGGGCTTTTAAGGCCCCTTCTTTCTTCATTTACATTAAATTTCGGTGCAAATATACAAATTGTTTACGATTTAACCAAAGTATATTTGGCTCTATATTTACAGAATATAATCTGTGCTAATAAAGTTACATGCTTTTTTGTCTAATAATTCTTGTAAAATGGCACTATTATATTCTGTATCTTTTGCGGCAACAAAGGTTCTTATAGAAAAAGAACGCAATGCATCATGAACACTTAAAGTTGCAACCGCAGAATCTTTTCTACCTGTAAAGGGATACACATCTGGGCCTCTTTGAGAAGCACTATTTAAATTTACTCTACATACTAAATTCACTAAAGTATCAATTAACGGTGCTAAAGTTTTTACTTGACTACCAAAAACACTTACTTGTTGACCATAATTAGAAGCTGCCATATCATCTAAAGGTTCTTGTATATTTTTAAAAGAAACAATAGGCACTAATGGGCCAAATTGCTCTTCTTCAAAAATTCTAGAATCTTTAGAAACTGGATAAAGAACAGCAGGATAAATATAATTTTCTGATGTTTCTCCTCCTTTTTTATTAATAATCTTTGCTCCTTTTTCTATAGCATCATCAATTAATTCTTGAATATATGCCGGTTTACCAGGTTCTGGTAATGGTGTTAATTTTACACCTTCCTCCCATGGATTACCAAATTTTAATGCGTCTAAAGCTTTTGCAAAACGCTTATTAAACTCGTCTACAATATGTTCATGTACATACAATATTTTTAAAGCTGTACAACGTTGTCCATTAAAGGAAACACTACCTGAAATACATTCTGAAATTGCTAAGTCTAAATCTGCATCCGGTAATATAATTCCTGGGTTTTTAGCTTCTAAACCTAAAACCAAACGTAGCCTGTTTTTTTGCGGATGGTTTTCTTGAATAGCGTTTGCAGATTTACTATTACCAATTAACGCTAAAACATCTACCAAACCTGTTTGCATTATTGGCGTTGCCAGAGTTCTACCTCTTCCGTAAATAATATTTACAACGCCTGCTGGAAAACTATTCTGAAAAGCCTCTAATAACGGCGACAATAATAGACAACCGTGTTTTGCCGGTTTAAAGACGGTTGTATTTCCCATAATCAAAGCAGGAATCAACAACGCAAAAGTTTCATTTAAAGGATAGTTATAAGGACCTAAACACAAAACAACACCCAATGGACCTCTTTTAATATGTGCATAAACTCCGCTATGTTTCTCAAACTTTGCAGAATCTCTATCCATTTGTTTGTAATCTTCAATAGTATCGTAAATGTACGCCACAGTTCTGTCAAATTCTTTTTCTGAATCTGGTAAAGATTTTCCGATTTCCCACATTAACAATTTTACTATTTCTGCTCTTTTAGTTTTCATTTGAGCAACAAACTTTTCCATTGCGGAAATTCTACCTTCTACCTTCATTGTTGGCCATAAACCCTGACCTCTATCATAAGATTTTACCGCTGCTTCTAAAGCATTAAGACCCTCTTCCCCTGTTAAATTTGGCACAGTTCCTAAAAGTGTTGGTTGGTATTCTTTTGTAGATGAAATTGTAGAATACACATTTACAGTTTCTCCTTTCCATTCTTTTAATTGACCACATACTAAATAAGTATTTTGATTTACAAGATTAGTTACTTTGTAACTATCTGGAATTTCTTTAAAGTTTGTTTCCATAATTATATTTTAAACAAATAACCTACAAATTTGATAGACTATTTGAATTTTCAAAATTAAAGAAAAAATATCTACAAACTATCCTTTTCTATGTTGGAAAACAAAATTTTCAATTTAAACTAAAAACTGAAACAAATCTGGCTTATCATTTATGTAATCACCAAAGAAATTAGCCTTTTTCATTCTTTTAATCAAAGGATGTAAATCTTCAGAATGTTTTAACTCTAAACCAACAACGGCAGACCCATTTGTTCTGTTATTTTTTTTTGTGTATTCAAAATGAGTAATATCATCATTCGGACCTAAAATTTCCACTACAAACTCTTTTAAAGCCCCTGCTCTTTGAGGAAATTTTACAATAAAATAATGTTTTAAATTAGCGTACACTAAAGCACGCTCTTTAATTTCTGCCGTCCTTGTAATATCATTATTACTACCACTAACAACGCAAACTACATTCTTTCCTTTAATTTCTTCAGAAAAAATATCTAAAGCAGCAATACTAAGAGCACCTGCAGGCTCAACCACAATTGCATCTTTATTATAAAGATCTAAAATTGTTTGACAGACCTTACCTTCTGGCACAGTAATTACTTCCGTTAAGTTTTGACTACAAATAGCAAAATTTAAATCACCTACTTTTTTAACAGCTGCTCCATCTACAAAAGGATCAATTTGATCTAAAACTATATTTTTCTGATTTCTGATAGAAGTCAACATAGAGGGAGCTCCTTCTGGCTCAACACCTATTATTTTGGTTTCTGGTGACAAATATTTAAAAACAGAAGATAGTCCCGCAGATAACCCCCCTCCTCCCACAGGAATAAAAATATAATCTATTTTTTTATCTGTCTGACTCAGTATTTCTAAACCAACTGTTGCCTGTCCCTCAATTACTTTCTGATCATTAAAAGGATGAATAAATATTTTATTTTTAGCATCACATTCTAATTTTGCTGCATTAAAAGCATCATCAAAAGTATCGCCTTCAAGAACAATGTTTATAAAATCTTCACCAAACATTTTTACTTGGTTAATTTTTTGGTTCGGAGTTGGAGATGGCATAAAAATAGTACCTTTTATTTGTAATAACTTACAAGATAACGCAACTCCTTGTGCATGATTTCCTGCACTAGCACAAACAATTCCTAGTTTCTTTTCGACATCATTTAAAGAAGACATTTTATTATAAGCACCTCTAATTTTGTACGAGCGAACAACTTGTAAATCTTCTCTCTTAAACAAAATTGTTGCATCTAACTCTTTAGACATATTAAAATTTTTACCTAACGGAGTTTCAAAAGCAACTCCGCTTAAGTTCTTTAAGGCAAATTTTATACTCTCTAAACTGGGATAATAAATTTGTTCTGTTTGCATGGGTCGAATATAAAAAGAAAACCTGTCAGATTTTGAGATCTGACAGGTTTTTATAATAATAACAATATTATTTATGCAGTTTTTACAACTTGCATTGCTGTCATAGAGGCTCTTAGCCTTTCTCCTACTTTTTCAACTGGATGGTTTCTTATAATAGCGTTAATCTTAATTAACTCTTGGTTATCAACTCCATTTTCTGAACTAAATGATTTACCAATTACATTTGTAGAAACTGTTTTCATAAATTCAGTTAGTAAAGGCTTACATGCATGATCGAATAAATAACAGCCATATTCCGCAGTATCAGAAATTACACGGTTCATTTCCGCTAATTTCATTCTTGCAATTGTATTTGCAATTAAAGGAGTTTCGTGCAAAGACTCATAATATGCAGAAGCATCAATAATTCCAGACTCCGTCATTGCTTCAAAAGCTAATTCAACACCAGCTCTCACAAAAGCAACTAATAAAGTTCCGTGATCAAAGTATTCTTGTTCTGGAATTTCTTGATCAGTAACTTTTTGCTTTTCAAATGCAGTTTCTCCAGTTGCAGCTCTCCAAGCTAATAAATTTTTATCGTCATTAGCCCAGTCTTCCATCATTGTTTGAGAAAAATGACCCGTCATAATATCATCCATATGCTTTTGAAACAATGGACGCATAATATCTTTTAATTCTTCTGAAATTCTGAAAGCCTCAACCTTAGCTGGATTTGACAATCTGTCCATCATATTAGTGATACCACCATGCTTTAAAGCTTCAGTTACAGTTTCCCAACCATATTGAATTAATTTAGCTGCATATCCAGGTTCAATGCCTTCTTCAACCATTTTATCAAAAGATAAAATTGCTCCTGTTTGCAACAAACCACATAAAATAGTTTGCTCTCCCATTAAATCAGATTTTACTTCAGCAACAAACGAAGATTGTAAAACTCCTGCTTTATGTCCTCCAGTTCCTACTGCGTAGGCTTTTGCTTCTGCCCAACCTTTTCCTTCTGGATCATTTTCTGGGTGAACTGCAATTAGCGTAGGCACCCCAAAACCTCTTTTATATTCTTCCCTAACTTCAGATCCCGGAGACTTTGGTGCTACCATAATTACAGTTAAGTCTTTACGAATCTGCATTCCTTCTTCAACGATATTAAAACCATGAGAGTAAGACAAGGTAGCTCCTTTTTTCATTAACGGCATTACCGCTTTCACAACATTTGTATGTTGCTTGTCTGGAGTTAAATTAATTACTAAATCAGCACTTGGCAACATTTCTTCGTAGGTACCAACGTTGAAGTTGTTTGAAGATGCATTGATGTAAGACTGTCTCTTTTGCTCAATAGCCGCCTGTCTTAGAGTATAAGAAATATCTAAACCAGATTCTCTCATATTTAAACCTTGGTTTAAACCCTGTGCACCACAACCTACAATAACAATTTTCTTTCCTTTCAAAGCCTCAACTCCATCCTCAAACTCTGAAGACTCCATAAAACGACATTTTCCTAATTGCTCTAATTTTTCTCTTAATGTTAATGTGTTAAAATAATTTGACATTTTTATTTATTTAGTTGTTGTATGTTTCTAATAATGTTGAAATTTTCATTTCTTCTTTTGTAACTGAAATTAGGCCCGACCTCGTATATTGCATAATACCAAAAGCACTTAATTTGTCATATAACGCCACTACTTCTTCTTTTCTTCCTGATTTTTCAAGAACAAAGAAATCTTTATTTACAGTGACAATTCTTGCGTAACTTTCTTTAATTATATTCTGAATTTGAGGTTCTTCAAACAATAATTCAGATTTAATTTTAAATAATCCTGATATTTGATAAATAATTTCATCAAGATCATGATAGTAAGCCTTAATTACCTCTACTTGTTTCTCTATCTGACCGATAATTTTCTTTACATTATCTTCTCTCATATTTACTACAAATATAAATTTAGACACACCCTCAATTTCTGATGGAGAAATATTTAAACTTTCTATATTTATGTGTCTACGTTGGAATATTGCTGAAATTCTATTTAGCAAACCAATATTATTTTCAGAGTAAATAGATACTGTATATAATTTTTTTTCTGAACTCATTTTATTCTAGTCTTATATCTGAAACACTTGCTCCTGTTGGAATCATTGGGAAAACATTTCCTTCTTTTTCTACGCAAACCTCTAAAAAGTAAGCCTCTTTGCTTGCCATCATTTCGGCAACGGCATCCGCTAACTCTTCTCTTTTAGTTACTTTCTTAGCCTTTATATAATAACCTTCTGCGATTGCAACAAAATTTGGGTTAATCATTTCTGTTGATGCATAACGTCTGTCAAAAAACAATTCCTGCCATTGGCGAACCATCCCTAAAAAATCGTTGTTTAAAACGACCACTTTGACAGCTGCTTTTTGCTGAAAAATAGTTCCTAATTCTTGAATTGTCATTTGATAACCACCATCACCAGAAATAGAAACAACTTCTCTTTCGGGAGCAGCCATTTTAGCTCCAATTGCTGCTGGTAAACCAAAACCCATTGTACCTAAACCTCCTGAAGTGATATTACTTTTAGTTTTATTGAACTCAGCATATCTACAAGCAATCATTTGGTGTTGACCAACATCAGTTACAATTGCGGCATTTCCTTTACTCTGAATGTTGATTTCTTTTAAAACCTCAGCCATTCTAATTCCTTCTGTTGAAGGATACAAATCATGTTTAATTACTTTATCATACTCAATAGCATATAAGTCTGTAAATTTCTGACACCAATCTGAATGAGTATTTTCATTTAACAAGGGCAACAATAAATCTAAGTTTGTCTTTGCATCACCTAAAACTGCTACATCTGTTTTTACATTTTTATCTATCTCTGCAGGATCAATTTCAAAGTGAATTACCTTGGCTTGCTTTGCATAAGTAGCCAATGTACCCGTAACACGATCATCAAAACGCATACCTATCGCTATTAAAACATCACATTCGTTTGTTAATTTGTTTGGAGCATAGTTCCCATGCATTCCGACCATACCAACATTTAGAGGGTGTGATGTTGGAATAGCAGAAGCCCCTAAAATTGTCCAAGCAGCTGGAATACCAGATTTTTCGATTACAGATTTAAGCACTTCCTCCGCCTGGCTTAATATAACTCCTTGTCCCCAAACAATTAACGGTTTTTTGGCTGAATTTATTAATCTTGAAGCATCTTCTAACGAAGCCAAATCTGTTTTAGGTATTGGATTATAACTCCTTACTTTGGTGCACTTTTCATAAGAAAAATCTAATTTTTCTAATTGCGCATCTTTTGTTACATCAACTAAAACAGGTCCTGGTCTTCCACTTTTTGCTATGAAAAAAGCTTTTGCCATTACAGCAGGAATATCCTCAGCTTTGGTTACTTGACAATTCCATTTTGTAACTGGTGTTGAAATACCAACAATATCTGTTTCCTGAAACGCATCACTCCCTAATAAATGAGAAAAAACCTGTCCTGTAATACACACCATTGGTGTAGAGTCTATTTGTGCATCTGCAATACCAGTAATTAAATTTGTTGCTCCGGGACCAGACGTAGCAATTGCCACACCAACTTTACCCGAAATCCTTGCATAACCCTGCGCAGAGTGCGTTGCACCTTGCTCATGACGTGATAAAACATGATGAATTTTATCCTGATATTTAAACAACTCGTCATATACTGGCATAATCGCTCCTCCAGGATATCCATATATTATTTCCGTACCTTCTTCAATTAAGCATCTTACAATTGCTTCACTTCCAGAAATTGTTTCTGTAACTTTTATTGAAGTTTCTTTATTTGTTATGGTTTGTGTTGCCATATTATTGTATGTTTAGATTTTCACTTACGTAAAATTGCTCTTTTTTTACTCGTCCGTTATACAGCCTTTAGATGCTGATGCCACCATTTTAGAATACTTATACAATATTCCTTTTTTATGCTTTAATGCTGGTGCCACCCATTTAGTTTTTCTTTCTGCAATTTCTTCATCAGAAATTAAAACATTAATGGAATTATCTTCTGCACTAATTCTGATTGTATCTCCAGTTTCTAAAATTCCAATTGTCCCTCCTGTTTGAGCCTCTGGTGTAATATGACCAACCACAAAACCATGAGTTCCTCCAGAAAAACGACCGTCTGTGATTAAAGCTACAGATTTACCTAAACCTGCCCCCATAATTAATGAAGTTGGTTTTAACATTTCTGGCATTCCCGGACCACCTTTTGGACCAACACATCTAATTACAACTACGTCTCCTCTTTCCACATCTCCATTAATGATACCTGAGTTAGCCGCTTCTTCACCATCATAAACGACTGCTTTTCCTTCAAAAAACAATCCTTCATTTCCGGAAATTTTAGCAACAGCTCCTTCTGAAGCCAAATTTCCATACAAGATCTGCAAATTTCCCGATGACTTCAATGCTTTATTATTTGGAAAAATTACATCTTGATCATCAAACTCCATTGCTTCAACATGAGCTAAATTTTCTGCTAGGGTTTTACCTGTAACAGTCATACAATCTCCATGTAAATACCCACTTTCTAACAAATATTTCATAATTGCAGGCGTACCTCCAATGCCATGAACATCTTCCATCAAGTATTTTCCTGAAGGTTTAAGATCAGCTATTAAAGGTGTTCTATCACTTACTCTTTGAAAATCTTCTAGTGTAAAGTTAATATCTGCAGCATGTGCAATTGCTAAAAAATGTAACACAGCATTTGTTGAACCACCTAAAGCGTTTACTATTGTAATTGCGTTTTCTAACGATTTCTTAGTTAATATATCTAAAGGTTTTAAATCTAACTCTAAAAGGTTTTTAATTGCAACCGCAGTTCTCTCTGCTTCAGATAATTTATTAGGATTTTCTGCTGGTATTGAGGAATTATATGGCAAAGCAAAACCCATACATTCTATTGCAGAGGCCATTGTATTCGCGGTGTACATACCACCACAGGCTCCCGCTCCTGGAATTGCTCTTTTTATAACCTCTCTATACTCCTCTTCATCAATTTCTCCCGCCATTTTTTGACCTAATGCTTCAAAGGCAGATACAATATTTAATTTTTTACCCTTATAATTTCCAGAAGCGATAGTACCTCCATACATCATGATAGATGGGCGATTCAAACGCAACATTGCGATCACTGCGCCTGGCATATTTTTATCACAACCAACCACCGAAACTAAAGCATCATAACTCTGAGCATTCATCACCGTTTCAATTGAATCTGCAATAATATCTCTAGACGCTAATGAATAGTTCATACCAGAAGTCCCCATAGAAATACCATCTGAAACTCCAATTGTATTAAACCCTAAACCGACTAAACCAGCAATATTACTTTCAACCTTGACCTCTGCAGCTAAATTGTTCAAATGCATATTACATGGGTTACCATCATATCCAGTACTCGCAATTCCTATTTGCGCTTTTTGCATATCTTCATCAGAAAAACCAACCGCATATAACATTGCTTGTGATGCTGGTTGAGATTCGTCTTGCGTTAATCTGCTACTGTGTTTGTTTAGTTTCATTTATTGATTTCTTCGTTTTGTTGACTAAATTATTATATTTCCCGTTTTTCGTTTCATAAAATTCAACACAATTCTTTAATTTCAGATGTTAAAAAACATATTCAATTTGATGTAAATCAATGTTTTAACCCTGTTTTATTATGATACTCAATCATTCAAATAAATGCAATAAAAAACCTTCCATTTTTACAGGAAGGTCGATTTTAAATTTTATGTTATAAATATAGCTTCCTCATCAACTCGCAATAATTACGATGACAATTAAAATTGAAATGATATTTGTGATTTGTTGTTTCATTTTGATAAACAGATCATAAGAAAAAGATTTTAATTTTCCAAATTTAAATTAAATAATAGTACTTTGACCCATATAAATATTTTGAAAATTTAGATTACTATCCTCTTGATTCGTAATATAATCAGCAATAAAGTCACCTACTTTTGAAGTAGAAGCCGAATACTGGTTTTTTACTTTTAAATCTTGAGTTGTAATTCCTAAATCTAATGACTTTTCTACAGCTCTTTGAATTGCATCTGCCTCATCATGCAGACCGAAATACTCTAACATCATTCCTGCTGATAAAATAGATGCTAAAGGATTTGCAATATCTTTTCCTGTTACCTGAGGATATGTTCCGTGAATTGGTTCAAACAAAGCATTGTTCCCACCAATTGAACTAGACGCGAGTACACCTATAGAACCCCCGGCAACGCATGCAACATCAGAAATAATATCTCCAAAAAGGTTTTCTGACAAAATAACATCAAACTGCTTAGGGTTTAAAATAATCTGCATAGCAGCATTATCAACAAACATAAATTCGAGTACTATATCTTTGTAATCTTTAGCAATTTCCGCAACAGTTTTTCTCCATAAACGAGAAGTTTCGAGAACATTTGCTTTATCTACTAAAGTCACTTTTTTCTTTCTTTCTTGAGCCGCCTTAAAAGCTAAATGAGTTATTCGTGAAATTTCTTTAGTCTCGTATGAAGAAACGTCATAAGCCGATTTACCATCTTTGCTTAATTCTTTTTTTCCAAAATATATTCCCCCAGACAATTCTCTATAAATAGCAATATCTGTTCCTGAAATAATCTCCTTTTTAAGAGGAGAGTTTTTCACTAATTTTGGATAAGATTTTACAGGTATTACATTGCAAAATAAATCTAGTTCTTGCCTTAAACGTAAAAGTCCTTGCTCTGGTCTAATTCTTAACGTTGGATCATTATCATACTTTAAATCTCCAATTGCTCCAAATAAAATTGCATCTGCCCTTTTACATGTTTTAACTGTTTCGTCCGGCAATGGGTCACCAGTTTTTTCAATTGCACAAGCTCCTATTTGAGCTTCTTTATAAATAAAAACATGATCATACACCTCAGCAATTGCATCAAGTGCTTTTTTTGCCTGATTGGTTACTTCTGGACCAATACCATCCCCGGGTATAATTGCAATTGTATATTTCATTATTTAAATATCATCTAGATGATTCTTTGTTCAAAGATAGCTGATTATTTTAAATAATTGTATTTAAAATTGGCCCCAATATACAAGTATAAAAAAGTTTTAAACTATTGCAATCTTAGAATCTTTACTCACCAATTTCATAATCGCATGAATATCGTCATCTTTAACTTCTTTTTGTTTATCTGCTATTTTTAAAAACTCTTCATAAGCGATATCTAGTTGCACTTTTGTTAATTCGTAACCAATCTTTTTTGATCTATACGCCAAAGCTGCTCTACCGCTTCTTGCCGTTAAAACAATAGCACTCTCTGTTACACCAACATCTTCAGGATTCATGATTTCGTATGTTTCTCTATTTTTTATAACACCATCTTGATGAATTCCAGAGCTGTGAGCAAAAGCATTTGCACCAACAATTGCTTTGTTTGGTTGCACAGGCATCCCCATGCTTTCACGAACCATGATACTTGTATCGTACAATAATTTTGTATTGACACTTGTTTCTAAGTTTAAATACGGATGTTGCTTTAAAACCATGACTACTTCTTCTAAAGCAGTATTCCCAGCTCTTTCACCAATTCCATTGATTGTACATTCAATTTGACGCGCCCCATTAATTACACCTGCAATTGAATTTGCAGTTGCCATTCCTAGATCGTTATGACAATGACAAGATAAAATGACGTTTTCAATACCTTTTACGTTTTCTCTCAGGTATTTCATTTTTGCCCCATATTCTTCAGGTAAACAATAACCTGTTGTATCTGGAATATTTAACACTGTTGCACCGGCTTTTATAACCGCTTCACAAACCCTTGCTAGGTATTCGTTATCTGTTCTACCTGCATCTTCTGCGTAAAATTCTACATCTTCTACAAAAGATTTTGAATAAGCAACGGCCTTAACAGCTCTTTCTATAACCGCTTCTCTAGATGAGTTAAATTTGAATTTTATATGAGAGTCGCTTGTTCCAATTCCTGTATGTATTCTTGGATATTTTGCGTGCTTTAAAGCCTCTGCAGCAACTTTAATATCATTTTCTACCGCCCTAGTTAAACCGCAAACTGTTGCGTTTTTTACGATTTTTGATATCTGCGTAACTGAATTAAAATCACCAGGACTTGATACCGGAAACCCTGCTTCAATTACATTAACACCTAATAAATCTAACCTTTCCGAAATCACTAATTTTTGAGCCGTATCCAACTTACACCCAGGAACTTGCTCTCCATCTCTTAATGTAGTATCAAAAATTTGAACTTTATTATCTTGCATATTTTCTGTAAAGATTAACCTATTTATTATCAAATGTATGTATTGAACTTAAAATAAATAGTTATTTTTACAAATAGATACGATTTCTAACATCATTTAAAAAAACTCAAAAACCTAACTAACAGCTTTTTATGAGCAAAAATGCTACATCAATCAGTCAACAAAATGATGCTCTTTTTGTTTTGATTAAGTCCTTAACTAAATCAGAGAAACGACAATTTAACTTATACGTTGGTAGATTAGGAGGAAATGTAGATGCTAAGTTTTTCTCATTATTCAAATTTTTAGAAAAACTAAAAGCATATGATGAAAAGATAATTATTGGAAGTGGAATTGTATCTAAACAACAACTCTCTAACCTAAAGGCCCATTTATACAAACAAATTTTAATTAGCTTACGATTGAATCCTGCCCATAAAAATGTGCGAATTCAAATAAGAGAACAATTAGATTTTGCAACCGTATTATATCAAAAAGGCCTTTACAAGCAAAGTTTAAAATTATTAGAAAAAGCTAAAAACATGGCTTTAGATAATGACGAAAAAAATATTGCTTACGAAATCGTTGAGCTTGAAAAAGTAATTGAAACACAATATATAACAAGAAGCTTAAGTTCAAGGGCAAATCAACTTTCTATCCAAGCAAAAGAATTAAGCCAAGATAATGTTCTTGCAAGTAAACTTTCTAATCTGTCTCTTCAATTATATAGCCATCTTATACAGAATGGATATGTAAAAAATATTGAAGAACTAAAATTTGTGGATAAATATTTCAATGATAGAATGCCTAAATATGACTACAAAAATTTAGGGTTCAGAGAAAAACTATGGTTATTCAAAGCTCATTTGTGGCACAGTTTTTTGGTACAAGATTTTTTATTAAGCTACAAATACGCTAAAAAATGTGTCGATTTATTTGATAGTCAAAAATTAATTAACACACATCCTGTTTTCTATTTAAAATCTAAAAATTATCTACTAGAAGCCTCTTTTCTAGTGAAAAAAGTTTCTACTTTTAAAAAAGAATTAAGTCTTTTTGAACATGAAATAGATCACAAATCAATACCAACGAACACTAATACAGAGTTATTAATATTCTTATACTTTTACTCTAATAAGTTACACCTTCACTTTTTAGAAGGTACATTTGAAAAAGGTGAATATTTGGTTGATATAATCAATAATAAAATTGATAAATACAAAAACAGACTGGATAATCATTACATCATTTTACTCTTTTACAAGATTGCTTGTTTGTATTTTGGAATGGGTAAAAATAAAATATGTATTGCGTACCTACAAAAAATTATACGTTCTAAAAATCTTGGTTCAGCCGAAGATTTACAATGTTTTGCCCGTATTTTAAATTTAATAGCACATTATGAATGCGGTTTAGATTATGATTTAGAAAGACAATTTGTAGACACATATAAATTTCTATTAAAAATGGAAAACCTACAAGAAGTACAAAAAGTTTTTCTATCCTCAATTAGAGATTTGAGTGATGTTTTTCCTCACGAAATAAAAAATGAATTTAAAAAGATTCATACAAAGTTGAAGAGATTTGAAAATCACCCTTATGAAAAAAGAGCTTTCTTATATCTAGATATTTTATCTTGGCTAGAAAGTAAAATTCAGAACAAACCGATTGCTCTAATTATTAAGGAAAAAACAAACCAACTCACTAAATAATATTAAAATAATATTTATCCTATTGGTTTTCTAACAATACTGCATAAATTGTCTAAAAACAAGAAATAATCTCTATCAAAAGGTAAAAAAATAAATAATACTATTATTTTTGCTACGTGAATCTATTTCAAACACATACGTCTTCTTCAAAAATTACAAATGTAATTTTTACATCTATGCACACAACTATCAGCATAACTGCAGTAATTACCCTTTAGGGGTTCTACTAAATTCATATTATCTAGGTTATACATTGTTTCAAAAACAACGAAACAAGATCATTAAAAAATTTCATTACTCTAATTATTCATTCAAAATGAAAGTATTAAAATTTGGCGGTTCATCCGTCGCAACTTCAGAAAACATAAAGAAAGTCTTAACCATTGTTGATCGTGCTTCTAAAAATCATAAAATTGCGGTTGTAGTTTCTGCTTTCGGAAAAACAACAAATAATTTATTAGCAGGTGCTGATGGGGCTCTAAAAGACATTAATTCTGCAAAAGAAACTCTAAGAAATCTAAGAGAATTACATTTTAATGTTATCGATGATTTAGTTTTTAAAAACAAAAAAGATGTTTCTAAAGAGGTCTCTTCTTTATTTGAGAGATTATCTTCTATCTACGAAGGAATATTTTTATTACAAGAATTATCTGATAAAACAATTGCAAAAGTATCTAGTTTTGGTGAAAGACTTTCTTCATACATAATCGCAAACGCAGCAAAAGAGATACTTGATGTAAACCATAAAGAAAGTAGAGATTTAGTAATTACAAATGATGATTTCTTGAATGCTCAAGTAGACTATAAAACTACCAACAAAAATATTAGTTCATTTTTTAAAGAAAATAAACATCAAGTTACGGTTTTAGGTGGATTTATTTCTTCTAACATTGCAAAAGAAACAACTACTTTAGGAAGAGGAGGATCTGATTTTACTGCTTCCATCTATGCAGCCGCTTTAAATGCTGATGAATTACAAATATGGACAGATGTCAGCGGAATGTTTACGGCAAACCCAAGAGTTGTAAAACAAGCATTTCCTATTTCAGAAATATCATATGAGGAAGCTATGGAATTATCTCATTTTGGGGCAAAGGTTTTGTACCCACCAACTATTCAACCTTCATTAAGAAAAGAAATTGCCATTAGAATTAAAAATACTTTTGATCCAGAAAGCGCAGGAACTTTAATTTGTAAAAATCCTGAAAATGAAAACGAAGTAAAAGGAATTTCTCACATAGAAGACATAAGCTTAATTACATTAGAAGGTGCAGGAATGATTGGAATTCCAGGTTTCTCTAAACGTTTATTCGAAACTCTATCGGTTGCAAAAATAAATGTTATTTTTATTACACAAGCCTCCTCAGAACATTCTATTTGTGTAGGAATTTATGAAAATGATGCCATTAGAGCGAAAGATCTTTTAGATGATACTTTTGGTGTAGAAATAGACAAGAGAAAAATAAAGCCAATTATCGTAGAAAAGGAATTGGCTATTATTGCTATTGTTGGAGAGAGCATGAAAAACTATCAAGGTTTAAGCGGCCAAATGTTTAGTGCCTTAGGACGAAATAATGTAAATATTAGAGCAATCGCGCAAGGTTCATCAGAAAAAAATGTTTCTGCTGTGATTAATAAGTACGATGCAAAAAAAGCTTTAAACATTTTACATGAACAGTTTTTTGAGGAAAAAATAAAACAGTTAAACTTATTTGTAACTGGTGTTGGTAATGTGGGCGAACAATTTTTAGCACAGTTGCAACAACAAAAAGAATTTCTAAAAGAGAACATAAAGTTAAATATTAGGGTTATCGGAATTGCAAATTCCAGAAAAATGACCTTTAATAATGACGGTATTGATCTAAATAATTGGAAAGAGGCATTAGAAAACGGAGAATCAGCAACTATAAATAGTTTTCATCAAAAAGTAAAAGAAGCGAACCATAGAAATAGTGTTTTTATAGATAATACAGCAAACCAAGAGGTTTCTGAAGTTTATGAAAAATATTTAAGAGAAAGTATTTCTGTGGTAACATGTAATAAAATTGCTTGTGCTTCTAACTACAACAATTACAAAACTTTAAAACAAATTTCAAGAAAATACAATGCATCTTTCTTGTTTGAAACAAATGTTGGTGCAGGTTTACCAATTATAGATACACTCAAAAATTTAATTAATTCTGGAGATAGAGTTCAAAAAATTCAAGCGGTTTTATCTGGAAGTTTAAATTTTGTTTTCAATAATTTTAATGAGAATTCTACTTTTCATGATGTTGTGGCAGCTGCTCAAAAAGAGGGCTACACAGAACCAGATCCAAAAATTGATTTAAGCGGAGTAGATGTTGCTCGTAAAATTTTAATTTTAGCAAGAGAAAGTGGTAATAAATTAGAGTTAGAAGACATTTCTAATAATTCTTTTTTAACGCAGGACAGTTTAAACACAAATAATAATGATGATTTCTACGATTCCCTGACTAAAAACGAAGGTCATTTTCAGAAAATATTTAAAGAAGCAGATGACAAAGATTGTCGTTTAAAATATGTTGCAGAATTTGTTGATGGAAAAGCCAATGTTGGATTGCAGCACATTTCTTCAGACCATCCTTTTTACAATTTAGAAGGAAGTGATAATATTGTATTATTTTTCACAGACAGATATCCAGAAAATCCTTTGATTATAAAAGGTGCTGGTGCAGGTGCAGATGTTACTGCCTCTGGTATTTTTGCTGATGTAATTAGAATTGCTAATCAATAAGAAATGGATTATTTAAAAATATTTGCTCCCGCAACTGTTGCTAATGTTTCGTGCGGATTCGACTCTTTAGGGCTCGCCGTTGATGCTATTGGAGATGAAATGTCCTTTACAAGAACCACAGAAAGAGGAGTTAAAATAACAAATATTACAGGCGCAGACTTAACATACAATGTTGATAAAAATGTAGCTGGTGCTGTTGTTAAAAAGATTTTGAATGAATCACATGCTGATTTCGGAATTGAACTAACAATTCATAAAGGTTTTTCTCCAGGAAGTGGATTAGGTAGCTCTGCTGCAAGTTCTGCAGGTGCTGCTTTTGGTACAAATCAATTATTAGGAAATATTTATTCCGATCTAGAACTGACAAAATTTGCCATGTTTGGCGAAGAAGTCGCTTGTGGAAGCCCAATTGCAGATAATGTTTCTGCAGCAATCTACGGCGGCTTCGTATTAGTAAGAAGTTATACCCCTTTAGAAATTATAAAATTACCAGTTCCTAATGAACTGAGAGTCGTTGCAATTCATCCACAAATAGAAGTAAAAACTAAAGATGCTAGAGATGTTTTACCCGCAGAAATCGCATTAAAAGATGCAGTTATACAGTGGGCAAATGTTGGAGGTCTAATTAGTGGGTTATACACGGATAATTACAAATTAATAAGTAATTCTCTAGTTGATATTATTGTGGAACCAGCCAGAAAAGGTCTAATTCCGTTTTTTAATGAAGTTAAAAATAGCGCTCTCAATTCTGGAGCTTTAGGCGCTGGAATTAGTGGTTCTGGACCAACAATTTTTGCATTGTGTAAGGGTAATGAAGTTGCTAGTAATGTATACAAAAGCATTGAAGAAAGTTATAAAAAGACTGGAATTGATTTTGAGATGTTTATTTCAAAAGTAAATCCTGAAGGCATAAAAATACTTGAAGAAAAATAACATGAAATATTATAGTTTACATCATAAATCACCAATATCAACTTTCAAAAATGCAGTTGTTCAAGGTTTAGCAAAAGATAGAGGAATTTATTTTCCTAATAATATTACGAAACTTTCAAATCATTTTATTGAAAATATTTCTGATTACACAAATCACGAAATTGCATACGAAGTCATAAAACAATTTGTAGGTGATGAAATTCCCGCTGAAAAATTAAAAGAAATTATTGCAAAAACTGTTTCCTTTGATTTCCCTGTTGTTAAAGTTGATGACAACATCGCTTCTCTTGAGTTGTTTCATGGACCAACAATGGCGTTTAAAGATGTTGGCGCAAAATTTATGGCACAATGTTTAGAATATTTCAATAAAGATAATGATGATGAGGTTACGGTTTTAGTAGCAACCTCTGGTGACACAGGTGGTGCTGTTGCAAACGGATTTTTAGGCGCGAAAGGTGTAAATGTTGTTATTTTATACCCTTCTGGAAAAGTAAGTGATATTCAAGAAAAACAACTAACAACTCTAGGTCAAAATATTACTGCGCTTGAAGTAGATGGTGTTTTTGATGATTGTCAAGAGATGGTAAAGACTGCTTTTTTAGATGAAGACATTACAAAAACATTAACCTCTGCGAATTCTATAAATATTGCACGTTGGTTGCCACAAATGTTCTACTTTTTCTTTGCTTATAAAGAACTACATAAAAGCCATAAAAATTTAATCTTTTCTGTTCCTAGTGGAAACTTTGGAAATATTTGTGCAGGAGTCATGGCTCAAAAGTTAGGTTTACCTATCAAACATTTTGTAGCATCTACAAATATAAATGACACTGTTCCTAATTATTTAATGAGCGGGATCTACAAGCCAAAACCATCTAAAGCAACCATTTCAAATGCAATGGATGTTGGTAACCCAAGTAATTTTATCAGAATACAAGAATTGTTTAGTAATGACATAGACACCCTTAAAAGCGCTTTTTCTTCATATAGGTTTACTGATGATGAAACTCGAGCTACAATGACAAAAATATACAATAACTCTAGATATGTTGCAGACCCTCACGGAGCTGTTGGTTATTTAGGTCTAAAAAAGCATGGATTAAAAGAAAATGAATTTGGCGTTTTTCTTGAAACTGCTCATCCTGTAAAATTCAAAGATGTTGTAGAAGAAACTTTACCTGTTAATGTAGAAATCCCTGAACAGATTAAGAAAGTAATCAACAATACTAAAGTTGCCATAAAAGCCTCTACTTATCAAGATTTAAAAGCTTATTTAATGAAATAATTTGAGTTTTTAAATCGTTCAAAATTAGCTTTTTCTAGTTGAACCTCTTATAACTTAGATTAAATCTGAAGACAGAAATAGTTAAAAAAGAATCCCTTTCAAACAATAATGTTTAAAAGGGATTTAGTTTTTTTGTTGGCCTACAAGGACTCGAACCTTGAATGTCGGTACCAAAAACCGGTGTGTTACCAATTACACCATAGGCCAATACTTTAATTCGGGTGCAAATTTAGTTCATTTTACAAAACGTACAAGTATTTTTTAATATTTTTTTGATTTAACAAACATTTAAGATGCGTTTATCATTAATAAAAACAATTCTCAACTATTTTTATTCTTATTTATTAGTAAATTCGCCACACATTATCAAATAACTATGACATCAGCAACCTTTAAAAAATGGAACATCATTCTAGGATGGGCCACATTTGCCATTGCTTTAATAACATATACTTTAACATTAGAGCCAACCGTGAGTGCTTGGGATTGTGGAGAATATATATCTACCTCTGTAAAGCTTGAAGTAGGACACCCTCCTGGAGCTCCTTTATTTCAAATGTTAGGTGCGTTTTTTGCAATGTTTACCTCTAGTTTAGATCAAATTGCCAAAATGGTAAACTTTATGTCTGCTTTAGCAAGTGCCTTTTCTATTTTATTTATGTTCTGGACAATAACGAACTTAGCGAAAAAATTAGCTCTGAAAACAGGAGATTTTACTGAAGGAAAATACATAGCAATTTTGGGAAGTTCTCTTGTAGGTTCTCTAGCATATACTTTTTCTGATAGCTTTTGGTTTAGTGCTGTAGAGGGTGAAGTATACGCCATGTCATCATTTTTAATGGCCTTATTATTTTGGCTAGGTTTAAAGTGGGAAAGTGAAATACATACAGCCAGAGGAAACAAATGGTTAATTTTAATCAGCTTTGTAGTGGGTTTATCATTCGGAGTTCATATCCTTTCATTATTGGTTATCCCAGCCATTGTAATGCTGTACTTCTTTAAAACGTATAAAAACATCAACTTAAAAACAACTGCAATCGCAACCGTAATTTCTGTAGTTGTTTTAATGCTCGTCTTTAAGTTTTTGTTTCCTTTTACGTTAAAGTTCTTTAGTGCCTCTGAATTGTTTTTTATCAATACTATAGGAATGCCATATAATTCTGGATCTATTATTGCTGCACTCGTTTTGGTAGCTTTATTCTATTTCGGATTAAACATTACTCGTAAGAAAAATAAAGTACATACAAATACATTAATTTTATCCGTGCTTTTTATCATGATTGGTTTTTCATCTTGGATGATGTTACCAATTAGAGCAAATGCAAACACAACAATTAATGAAAATGATCCTTCTAGTGCAAGAGAATTATTAGCATATTATGAACGTGAACAGTATGGAGATGCCAATGTTTTCTATGACACCTATTACTCTAATTCTTTTGAAAGAGAGCAAGATGCCAAAACCCCTTACAGGGACGACAAACCGAAGTACGAAAAAAGAAATGGCAAATATGAAATTGTAAATAAGTACAAAAATATTGTACCTAATTGGTCTGATAAACACAAAGGTTTTATACCGAGGATGGTAAACCCTGCTTCTGAAAAAATGTACAAATCTATTGCTGGAATTCCTCAAAGGAGTAAACGCAGACCAACATTTGCAGAAAACATAAAATTTATGATGAGCTATCAATTTGGCTACATGTATGGACGTTATTTTATGTGGAATTTTGTTGGTAGACAAAATGATATTCAAGGAAACTTAGATATTTTTAATGGTAATTGGATTAGCGGAATTGATAGTCTTGATGAAATAAGAATTGGTTCTCAGAAAAATCTACCTTCTCAGGTTTTAGAAAATAAAGGAAGAAACAAATACTACTTTTTACCTCTAATTTTAGGAGTTATTGGCTTACTATTTCAAGTAAAATGGGACAAAGAAAACTTCTTTACTTTACTACTGTTTTTCCTATTTACGGGTGCAGCTATTATATTTTATACCAACCCAAAACCTTTTGAACCTAGAGAGAGAGATTACGCAGTTGTAGGGAGTTTCTACATATTTGCAATTTGGATTGGTTTGGGAGTATTTGCCTTGTATGAATATTTAAAAACCTTTGCCAATAAAAAAACAATTGCTATTTCAGTTTCTGTTATTTCATTTTTAGCAGTGCCAACATTAATGGCTTCGCAAAATTGGGATGATCATGATAGATCTAACAGATACACAACACATTTAAATGCGCAAGCGTATTTAGAAAGTTGTGATAAAAATGCCATTATGTTTACCATTGGAGATAATGACACCTTTCCTCTTTGGTACATGCAAGAAGTAGAAAATATTAGAACCGATATTAAATTAGTTAATACATCACTTTTTGCCACAGATTGGTATATAGATCAGATGAAGCGAGCAACTTATGATGCAGCTCCAATTCCATCGCAACTAAAACATGATCAATATAAATACGGTACTTTAGATGTTGCCTATTCTTTAGAGCATCCTCGATTTAAAGATTCTGTAATGACAGTTAAAAACCTTATGCGTTGGATTGCTTCTGATAGTGACGTAACTTATGTAGAAACTGAGAATGATTCTAAAGAAAAGTTTTATCCAACAAATAGAATTAGAATTCCAGTTAACAAAGAAAAAGTGTTAGCAAACGGAATTGTAGCCCAAAAAGATGCGGACAAAATTCTACCCTACATTGATATTACCATTGACGATAGAGCATTATTTAAAAATCGAATTTTAATGTTAGATATTCTTGCTAATAACGATTGGGAAAGACCTATTTATTTTACTGGTGGAGCAAATGCCGATGAAGAATATATCTGGCTAAAAGATTACTTACAATTAGATGGTTTAGCTTATAAATTTGTGCCTATTAAAACACCAATAGCTGAAAAGAGTCTATTTGATATGGGAAGAATTGACCCTGATAAAATGTATTCAAATATTCAAAAATGGGATTGGAGAAACATTAATGATGGTAAAATCTATTTAGACGAACAAACTAAAAGAAATTCTATATCCATGCGTAATAGCTTATTCCGTTTGTCTGATACTTTTGCTCAAAAAGGAGATACCATAAAAGCAATAGAAGTTTTAGATTTATCGCTAGAAAAAATGCCTATTAAAGATTTTGATCATTACACATTATCTACTGGCTATCCAGAGGCTTACTACAAATTAGGCAATCAAGAAAAAGCGAGAGAGACTGCAGAAACTCTTTTAAGGGTTTATACAGAAAAAGCTACTTGGTTAAGTACTTTTGATATTGATGATTTGTCTCTAATTGAAGACGAATTACAAACATCTTTTTACATCTTTGATACCATTGTTAGAAATATAGAACTCTACGACAACGATAAAGACTATTTACAACAAAAAAAACAATCTGTTAATGAAATATTTAGGCTTTTTAGCCATTTAATGCCGGACGAAGAATAAAGTTTAGATGAAAAAATATTTTTCCAAAACGCCACGTTTTATGATGAGATTTTTCTCTAAATATACGTGGCGTTTTCAATCTAATGAAAAAGAAATTTTTCTAACATTTGATGACGGCCCAACCCCAGAAATTACACAATTTGTTTTATCTGAATTGAAAAAATACAATGCAAAAGCTACTTTTTTTTGTATTGGAAAGAATATACAGAATTATCCGGAAATCTTTAATGAAATTATTTCTGATGGGCACTCTATTGGAAACCACACTCAAAATCATTTAAATGCCTGGAAAACGACAACTGAAAACTATATTGCTAATTTTTTAGAGTGTCACAAAACAATCACACAATTCAACAAAATAAAATTTAAAAAGCAATTATTTAGACCTCCTTATGGGAAAATTAAGAAGTCTCAAGCAAAGAAAATCTTAAAAAAGGGTTATAAAATTATTATGTGGGATGTTTTATCTGCTGATTTTGATAACACAATTTCAAAAGAAAGGTGCCTACAAAATGTATTAAATAATGCTAAAAAAGGGAGTATTATTGTTTTTCATGATAGCCTTAAAGCTTCAAAAAAAGTGAAGTATACACTACCCACAGTTTTAAAAACATTTTCTGATAAAGGATTTGTTTTTAAGAAGATATAAATGCTAATTATTGAAAACTTCTGACTGCAAGTAAACAAACAATATTGAGCACACGAATAAAATCCCTGATTGAAAAGTCATCTTTTTTTTTCAAAAAATCAACAAAAATTAGAGAGTAACTTATTAGAAAAACATCAACGATGAGGTTTCTAAATTTCATCAAAAATGATAAAATCTAAATATACTGTTGCAACAAACCTACTAATGTATTCGAATCTTGTAAACCTGTTTGGCGCCATTTCATTTCGCCGTTTTTATAAATCATAAAAGTAGGGTTACCTTTCACACGCAGAGCGTCTGCCAGTATTTCGTTTTTTTTAATATCAATCTTAATTACTTTAGCCTTGTGCCCAAGAACGGCGGCAACGTCTTTTAACATTTTTAAACGTGTATCTACTTCATTCCAATCTTCATAAAAATCTAATAAAACGGGTTTATTAGCACTAATTAAATCACCAAATTTTGTCATAATATTGAGTTATTAAAGGGGGTAAAACAATACATAAAAGAACTATTTATGACTGCGAAGATATAAAAAAGTATTTAAACAGTCTGACTATCAGGCTTTTTTTAGTTCTATGACTGTTATTTCAGGCCATATACCAACGCGACCAGGAAATGCATGATAACCAAAACCACGATTTACGTTTATATATCGTCCATATTCTTCATACAATCCTGCCCATTGTTTGTATGCAAATTTAGATGGACTCCATTTAAACCAACCAGGAATTTCGATCCCCATTTGCAAACCGTGTGTATGACCACTTAACGTTAATTGATAATTAAAATCATCTTTTTTAACAACATGTTCCCAGTGACTCGGATCATGTGACATTAAAATTTTAAAATCATTCTTATTGATGTTAGTTGACGCTTTTTCTAAATCTCCAGCTTGATTAAATCCTTTTCCCCAATTCTCTACACCAACAAGGGCTATTTTTTGACCATCTTTTTCTAAATATCGGTGTTCATCGAGCAATAAATCAAAACCAATTTTATTATGAATTGCTTTTACAGCTTGAAAATTATCAATTTTATCTTGAGGATCTTTCCAATCCATATAGTCTCCGTAATCATGATTTCCGAGAATTGAGTACTTTCCTCCTTTTGCTTTTAATTGAGAAAAAACATCAATCCAATTATCCATTTCATCTGCTTTATTGTTTACAATATCTCCTGTAAAAAGCATAAGATCTGATTTCTGTTTGTTGATTAAATCAACACCATATTGTATTTTTTCTCTATTTGTAAAACTTCCTGAGTGAATATCTGAAATTTGAGTAATGGTAAAACCGTCGAAAGCATCTGGCAAATCTTTAAAGCGTAATTGGTATTTTAATACTTTGTAATTATACTTTCCTTGAATAATTCCGTAAATAAAAGCAGCAAATGGTATTGCTGCTATCCCCAAAGCTAACTGAGAAATAAACTTTCGTCTACCTGTAAATGAATTTGTTTTGTTAGATGAAATAACAGAGAATAACTTTAAAACCGATCTGTAAACATCTTCACCAAACATTGCGATTAACACAACTAATTTGGGCAATAAAACAGTGAGCATTAAACCCATTGCCATCTGAAATTGTGGAGTTTGGCCTAATGTCCTATCATATGTAATTGCTACATAAGTGAAGTTTACATAAACGATTACACTTACTATAACCCAAGAATATCTTACTATTTTATTCTTTGACACGGTTTTTAATGCTTGAAAAGCATAAACCTCCAAGGCAACAATAATTACTAATAAAATAGCCAATCGAATAATCCAACGCATATTAATCAAAGCTTTTAAAAATGCTTACAAATATACTTGTTAAATAATGAATGAATTTTAACGTCTTGTTAAAGTTTTGTACCTTTCTCGAATCTCTAAAAACTAATTTTTTGAGATCGTTTTAAACTACCAAAATCATAAAATGTCAGATCAAAAAAGAGTTTTTTTAGTTGATGCCTTTGCGTTAATTTTTAGAGGCTATTATGCTTTTATAAAAAATCCAAGAATTAATAGTAAAGGATTAGACACATCTGCAATTATGGGTTTTATGAACTCACTTTTAGATGTAATAAAACGTGAAAGACCAGACCATTTAGCGGTCTGTTTTGACAAAGGCGGAAGTGTAGATAGAGTCGAAATGTTTGAAGCTTATAAAGCAAACAGAGATGAAACTCCAGAAGCCATTAAATTAGCGATTCCTTATATACAAGAGATTTTAAAAGCCATGCACATACCAATTATGGTAAAAAGTGGTTTTGAAGCTGATGATGTAATCGGAACTTTAGCAAAACAAGCAGAAAAAAAAGGTTACAAAACTTATATGGTAACTCCTGATAAAGATTTTGCACAATTGGTTTCGGATAATATCTTCATGTACAAGCCACGGTTTGGCGGTGGTTATGATATTTGGGGAGTGCCAGAAGTACTAGAGAAATTCGGAGTTACAAATCCTTTACAAGTTATTGATTTCTTGGGAATGATGGGTGATTCAGCAGATAATATTCCTGGTTTACCCGGTGTTGGAGAAAAAACTGCTAAAAAGTTTCTAGCTACTTATGGCTCTATGGAAAACCTTTTTAAGAATACGCATGAGTTAAAAGGAAAAATGAAAGAGAAAGTTGAAGGTGCTATAGAATTAGGTCTACTTTCTAAGCAACTAGCAACAATAATGTTAGATGTACCTGTAACTTTTGATGCCAAAGATTTTGAATTAGACCAGCCAGATATTGAGAAGGTAACTGAACTTTTTAATGAATTAGAATTTAGGAATTTATTAACCAATTTTATTAAAACCTTTAGTGTTCAAAATGTAGAGGAAACAAAAGAACCCACTAAAGTTAAAAAAGCAAATCCATTACCTAAAGCACAATTCGATTTATTTGCTACACCCGGAACAGGCTCTATTTCTGAAGAAGCAATTTCATCAGGATTTAAAACTATTAAAAATACCGATCATTTTTACCAGCATATAGATTCACCTTTATCAAGAAAATTATTTTTAACAAAATTAATGCAGCAAACTTCTGTTTGCTTTGATACTGAAACTACGGGCTTAAAAGCCTTAGAAGTTGAGCTGATCGGAATTGCATTTTCATTTGAAGCTTGCAAAGGATATTATGTTTCTTTCCCTGAGGACCAAGAGGAAACAAAAATTATTTTAGAGGAATTTAGACCGTTTTTTGAGAGTAATATTGAAAAAGTTGGTCATAATTTAAAATATGATATTAAAGTTTTATCAAACTACGGCATGCCTGTAAAAGGAAAATTGTTTGATACGATGATTGCGCATTATTTAATAAATCCTGATATGCGCCATAATATGGATATATTGTCGGAAACGTATTTAAACTATCAACCAGTTTCTATTACCGAGTTGATCGGTAAAAAAGGAAAAAATCAGCTTTCCATGCGGGATGTTCCTATTACTGATCAAACAGAATATGCTGTTGAAGATGCAGATATTACTTTTCAACTAAAAGAACATTTTACAAAAGAATTAGAAAGTGGCAATGTTACCAAACTTTTTAATGAAATAGAATTACCATTAGTTTCTGTTTTAACAGCCATGGAAATTGAAGGAATAAATCTAAATACCGATTTCTTAAAAGAACTATCTTTTGCGTTAACAAATGACATCAATAGACTAGAACAAAAAATTTATGAACAAGCTGGTGAGGAGTTTAATATTGCTTCACCTAAACAATTAGGAATCGTTTTGTTCGAAAAAATGGAATTAGTTAAAAAACCTAAAAAGACAAAAACAGGTCAGTATAAAACAGGTGAAGATATTTTATCAGCATTAGCGAGAGAACATAAAGTTATTAGAGATATCCAAGAATATCGTCAGTATAAAAAATTATTGAGTACATATGTTGATGCTTTGCCAAATGAAGTGAATCCAAAAACAGGAAGAATTCATACTCAATACATGCAAGCCGTTGCTGCAACCGGAAGATTAAGTTCTAACAATCCTAATTTACAAAACATACCTATTAGAACAGAGCGTGGTAAAGAAGTTCGTAAATCTTTTATTCCAAGAGATGAAAATCATGTTTTATTAGCGGCCGATTATTCTCAAATAGAATTAAGAATTATTGCTGCTTTAAGTGAAGAAGAAAATATGATAGAAGCTTTTAAAAAAGGCGAAGACATTCATGCTTCCACCGCCGCAAAAGTTTTTAATGTTTCTTTGGATGAAGTTACTCGTGAACAAAGAAGCAACGCTAAAACAGTAAACTTTGGAATTGTTTATGGTGTTTCTGCATTTGGTTTAAGTAACCAAACTGATTTGTCTAGAAGTGAGGCGAAAGAGTTAATTGATACCTATTACGAAACTTATCCGAAGTTAAAAGAATACATGTCTACACAGGTGGAATTCGCCAGAAAGAAAGGTTATGTAGAAACAGTTTTAAACAGACGTCGCTATTTAAAAGATATTAATTCTGCCAATGCGATGGTTAGAAGTGGAGCTGAAAGAAATGCCGTAAATGCACCAATACAAGGTTCTGCCGCAGATATTATTAAACTAGCCATGATTAATATTTACAATCGTTTTGAAAAAGAAGGTTTTAAATCTAAAATGTTATTACAAGTGCATGACGAATTGGTTTTTGATGCACATAAAGACGAATTAGAGACTATTCGACCAATTATAAAATACGAAATGGAAAATGCTTTTAAATTAAGTGTGCCTTTAGATGTTGAACTTGGTATTGGTGAAAATTGGTTGCAAGCTCACTAAAAAGAAAAAATGGAAATAGATTACCTTGATGACATAAATGGTCATGACCAAAATATTGTTCGATTATATAACTTTAATAAATCCGAAGCAATTCTATTTAGAGACCTTTTAAAAGAAACTATTATAAAGAATAAGCAGAAATTAGATGTATCTAAAGTAGACTTTATAAAACCTCGTAATTGCAATTTAATTTTCGGATTATTTAAATCTGACGAGGGGATTCTTACAAAAGATAACGAAACTTTCTTTTGTATTTTAACCTTAGAAGGTTTCAATAAAATGATAGAACTAATAGAACCTTTTTGTAAAAAAGAATCTAAAGGGTATCAATATTTATATGATATTGACAATCCTATTGATTTAATGTTTTGCCCTTCCGCAACTTATGATTACTGATAAAAGGAGAAATTCAAAAAAAATCTATTAATAAATATCATAATTTTTATCCGTAATTTTGCAAACGAATTATGAGCATCATTTCTAAAGATATACAAAAAGCAATAACGCTACTAACCGATGAAAAATTGGTAGCAATCCCAACTGAAACAGTTTATGGCTTAGCTGGCAATATATTCAGTGAAAAAGCAATAAAAAGTATTTTTTCCACAAAGAAAAGACCTTTTTTTAATCCGTTAATTGTTCACGTTCCTTCTATTAATTCTATAGACGATATTGTAATTCATGTTCCTGAAAAGGCAAAATTATTGGCAGACGCTTTTTGGCCAGGATCTATGACTTTAGTCTTAAAAAAGAGTGATAAAATTCCTGATATAATTACAGCAGGAAAAGACACCGTTGCTGTTCGCGTACCAAATCATCCAGTGACTTTAGAGTTGTTAAAGCAACTCCCTTTTCCTTTGGCGGCTCCAAGTGCAAATCCTTTTGGAAGCATCAGCCCTACAAAACCAGAACATGTAGAGCGTTATTTTAAAAATGATATTAAACAAGTCTTAGATGGTGGTTCATGTGCCAATGGAATTGAATCTACTATTATTGGTTTTGAAAATGATGAACCAATAATTTATAGATTAGGTGCTTTAGCTTTAGAAGATATTGAGGCTGTTGTTGGTAAAATTAAGATCAAAAACAAAGAGGAAATAAGCCCAGATGCTCCTGGTATGCTGGAAAGACACTATGCACCTTCTACGCGAACATTTTTGGTTGATAATGTAGCTACTGAAGTGAAAAAACATCAAGATAAAAAAATTGGAATTCTTGTTTTTAAAAATTCATTAAACGATGCTTTTTTAACCGAAATAATTCTATCAAAAAAAGGATCTATACAAGAAGCTGCATCAAATCTTTATGACTCCTTACACGAATTAGATCATCAAAATTTAGATGTAATTATTACTGAAAAATTTCCAAACCATGGTTTGGGTAAATCTATTAATGATAGATTGCAACGCGCCACTTTTAGTCTTTAACTTCATAATTTTAACTATTGAATTATTTTCAAAAATTTAAAGCGCCTATTTCTGAAATTGAACTTCCAGAAAAATTTACATTTCCTTTTTACTACAAACCTCATCCTTTGGCTAAAATTGCAACAAAAGAAGTGCAAGAATACTTGGAAAACCAAACGGATTTTAAACATAACTTTGGTCTATCTGAGGACAATACAACATTACCAATTGGTAAAATGTTTGGTGTTTTGGTTGTAAAAAACAGTAAAAATGAAATTGGATATCTAACTGCATTTTCAGGAAAATTAGCTGATAAAAGTTTGCCTGATAAATTTGTTCCGCCCGTTTTTAACATGCGCAGTTATGGCAGTTTTTACATAAAAGGTGAAGAGGAGATAACAGAAATGAATCACCGATTATCATTTTTAGAACAAAATGAAAATTATATTCATTTAAAAAAATCGCTCCAAAATATAACTGAAAATATTAATGACGATCTAGAAAAAGAAAAACAAAAGCTAAAAAGGTACAAAAAAGAAAGAAAAGCTAGAAAAAAAACAGGAAGATCAACTTTGAATGAATCTGATTTTAATCTCCTTAATAAAAAGTTAATTCAAGAAAGTTTTAATAATCAATTCTATTACAAAGAGCTCGAGGAATATTACAAAAGTAAAGTTGCTAAGAAAAGAAAAGAATTAGCTGCATTTGATGACGAAATAGCAAATATAAAAAAAGATAGAAAAGAAAAATCAAATTATTTACAGCAAACACTTTTCAGTAAATACGCTTTCTTAAACCACAAAAAAGAATCAAGAAGTTTATTAGATATTTTTAACAACCCAGCAATTAAACCGCCTGCAGGATCTGGGGATTGTTCTGCTCCAAAACTTTTACAGCATGCTTTTTTAAACGATTTAACCCCCATTTGCATGGCAGAGTTTTGGTGGGGTATTTCGCCCAACTCAGCAATAAGAAAGCATAAAAACTTTTATCCAGCATGCCAAGGGAGGTGTAAACCTATTTTAGATCATATGTTAGAGGGTATTAAAATGGATGACAATTTATTATTAAAAAATTTATCAGAAAATAAAGAATTAGAGATTGTTTATGAGGATGATGTTTTATTGGTTGTAAACAAACCTTCTGAATTTTTATCTGTTCCTGGTAAAAATGTTTCAGATTCTGTTTACACGCGTATCAAAAAGAAATACCCAAAAGCTACAGGTCCATTAATTGTTCATCGAATTGATATGTCTACCTCTGGCATTATATTGCTTACAAAAACCAAAGAAGCAAATAAGATTTTACAAAATCAGTTTATAACAAGAACTATTAAAAAACGTTACGTTGCATTATTAAATGGTGACTTAACCAAAGATAAGGGAACAATAAAACTCCCTTTACGTTTAGATTTAAACGACCGACCAAGACAATTAGTAGATTTTGAATATGGCAAAAACGCTGAAACAAATTGGGAAATAATCAAAAAAGAAAATGGAAAAACAAAAGTTTACTTTTATCCAATTACAGGTAGAACGCATCAATTAAGAGTACATGCTGCCCATAAGGATGGATTAAACACCCCAATTGTTGGTGATGATTTGTATGGAAAAAAAGAAAACAGATTGCATTTACATGCTGAATTTATTGAATTTTCACATCCGAAGACTAATAAAATAATAAGCTTTTCGGTTGCTCCTGATTTTTAAAAAAATGAAAAACCAATTCCGAGAGAAACACTATCTAGCCTATTGTTTTTAAAGCCCATAATTGCTTTTCTATGAAAATCTAATCGAAGAATTGTATTCCATCTTTTTTCACCTGCCATTTGTAATCCTATTCCTAATCCATAATAATTGCCATCTTGATAATGAGAAGAAGGCGTCCACATTTTACCATAACGTGCTTCTGTAAAAAAAACATCGTTATCTTTTTGTGAAATATTATATTTTAAGCTAGCGTAGGTGGGAAAAGCACTTACAGCATAATTCCAGTGATAATCAAAACCTGCATTCAATGCAACTGCAACTCTTCGTTTAAATTCATAACCAAAACCAAATCTAAAAAATAATGCTGATGGAACAATAAAAGTCTCGTCATCATCATTAAAAACAGTATAATTTTCATTTATACCCAGAGTTAAATTTACATCTCCAGTAAAGAAAGGTCCACCTATTTTATCTTGTGATAATAGGGTTGATATTGAATAAAAAAAGAATATTAAGAGTAGTATTTTTCTCATTTTATAACTTCAGTTCTTGCCATTAAACCAAAAATCATTCCATTCGGTAAAATATCATCAAAAAACTATGACTTTAAAATATTTAAAAAAGTATCTCTATCAACTTCTTTAGCTCCTAAACTTTCTAAATGTTTATTATAAATTTGGCAATCTATCAAAGCATAATTTTTGCTTCTAACTAAATGAATAAATGCTAATTTGGATGCATTAGAAACTTTACTAAACATACTTTCTCCACAGAAAATAGTATTCACCTCTAAACCATACAAACCGCCCACTAACTCATCTTTAAGCCATATTTCTATCGATTTTGCAACACCTTTTTGATGCAATTTAATGTAAGCTTGCTCCATATCATCGGTAATCCAAGTTCCAAAACTATCACCTCTGGAAATATTTTTACAATTATAGATTACCTCATTAAAAGCTTTGTTTTCAGTTATTTTAAATTCATTCTTCCTAATGACTTTTTGCATCGATTTTGATACTTTTAATTCATCAGGAAACAACACCATTCTTTTATGAGGACAATACCAAACAATCGGATCTCCTTCAGAAAACCAAGGAAAAATTCCATTGTTGTAAGCATAAATTAATCGTTCTTCAGATAAATCTCCGCCTACAGCAATAATACCATCATCAGTAGTTAAATTATAAGGTGGGAATTCAATTTTATCTTTACGTAAAATCATTTTGTAAAAATAGGTAACAAAATAGCCTCATAAAAATTGATAAGACTTTTTCTTAAAATCTCACTAAAAATAATAGGAGAAACAAATACATAACACATTAACTATTTTTTTGATGAGTTTTATGAAAATTATTTTAATTATAAGCTTCATAAAATTATCTTAATATGCATTAATTTTAGCAATTATATGCTAGAAGTCACTATTTTTGCAAACTACTTTAAGAATTGTTAATTGTCTAGAATGACTAAGAGAAAAAAAATAAAGACTAAAAAAGAGAGGGCTAAATTAATGCATAGCTATTACTCTAGAACTGGTTTTTACATGTTTATTTGGGAAAGTCTTAAAAAAGCTTTTATCCCAATAGTTTTGGTGGTGATAGGTCTTTTTTTTATTAACAGCTATGTTTTTAATATTAACGAAGCATTACAGTCTATTACCGAGACATTTTCTAGACTTGGTGTTTTTACTTTCTTTTTTACTTCTGAAACTCTTTTGGGGTTAATTCCTCCAGAAATATTTATTGCTTGGAGTAAAAAAACTTCAGAACCAATTTTAAACTTAGCAATACTTGCTTCACTTTCTTACAGTGGAGGTTTACTATCATACTTTATTGGAAAAATAGCTCTAAAAATAAATGCTTTAAAAACTTATTTAGAAGTAAAAATGGCCAAACACTTAAAGAACTCTAAAAAATGGGGAGGTTTCTTAATTTTAGTTGGTGCATTATTACCTGTACCTTTTTCAATTTCTTGTATAGCTGCTGGAATGATTAAATACCCTTTTAAAAATGTTGTATTATTCGGATTATTTCGTTTCGCAAGATTTGCCATTTATGCATGGGCAATTTTTCAAGTAGTAGATTAAATTAAGATCAAAAACAAGTATATTTACATTATGGGATTAACAAATAATGATATTTTAAAGAAACTACGTGTAGCTCATAAATTACGCGATACAGATATTGTAGAAATTTGTGCTTTAGTAGATTTTAGAGTAACTAAAGGAGAATTAGGTGCTTTATTTAGAAATGAAGAGCACGATAAATATGTAGAATGTGGAGACCAGATTTTACGTAATTTTTTAAATGGCCTTATTATTCATTTACGCGGACCAATGCCCAAAAAAGGTGAGAAGAAGTAATATTAGATTTTTAGGTTGCTTGGTAGGTTATATTAAGCAAATAAGACAAAAAAGAGTGTAAAATAAATTTACACTCTTTTTTTATGTCTAGAAATCTAACTTTCTAATAATATATTTTTTTCTAGAAAGGTAAATCGTCTGGTTCTGCATCAGAAACATTTGTAGCTGGTTGAAATTGATCTACTGGAGGTAAATTACTCCCAGATCCTGCAGTTTGAGATAAGTTTTCAATTCTCCATCCTTGAATAGAGTTAAAGTATTTAGCCTCTCCTTGTGGATTAATCCACTCTCTACCTCTTAAATTGATGGCTACTTTTACATCTTGACCAACAGAGTAGTTGTTTAATAAATCACATTTATCTTGCACAAACTCAATCATAATCATTTGAGGATATTGATCGTCTGTTGTAACAACTAATTCTCTTTTTTGAAATCCGTTAGCTCCAAAAGTCTGAACATCTCCAATTAATTTTACTTTACCAATTACTTCCATAGTTTCTAATTTAATAAAAGTACCTTCCAAGCACTTTGTACATCATTATTGTTTAAATACGCCTGCGCAAATGTATGTTTTTTTGTGGTTTCTAATCCAATAAATTCAGGATGTTCTTTCCTAAAGTTATCAACAGACTCTTTTGTAGGCAATTGCTCTACGTTACCTAACACACCTAAATTATTTCCTGTTAATATAGCACTGTTTCTAATTTCTAACGGAATCTGATCAACTCCAATACCCAAAGAAGCTATGGGTTTTTCAATTTCGAAAAAACCATCTCTTGCTCTTGTATAGTAATTCCCTCCTGCTCTAGCCACCAAATCAATTTTATGTTGATCTATGCTTCCATCATAAGCCAAAACATTATTAGAAACATGAATTTTTACTACTTCACAAATAATTAAATTGCCCGCTCCTCCTTCATTTCCTGTAAAAACAACATCATTTATCTTGCACTCAAATTGAACTGGAGATTCTGAAACTCTAAAAGGCTTTATTTTATCAGAAGGTAACATGGTGAACCCTGCTTTTTTAAACTCATTTACACCCTCAGGATACTCTGTGCTGCTCAAGGACATTTGTTGTACAATGTCATAATTTACAACATTTATAACAACTTCTTTAGTTGCTATAGCATTATCTAAAGTGTGCTTCGTTGTATTGTTTTTAACTCTTCTTGCCGGAGAAAAAATCAGTAATGGGGGATTAGCACCAAACACGTTAAAAAAACTAAAAGGTGATAAATTAGGGACACCTTTCTCATCTATCGTACTCGCAAAAGCAATAGGCCTTGGTGCAACTGCACCTAATAAATAACCATGTAGTTTTTTAGTAGAAATCTCTTTTGGATCGATAGAAAGCATACATAAATTTTTAGTTACGTAAATATACTATCAAATTTTTAAAAGAGTTATATAGTGTAAATCTTTATATTTGTTTTGATGAAAATTTTCTCGAATACACTTTTATTTAAACGAATTACGATTTTAGTTTCGTTTGTTATTGTCTCTCTTATTTTATGGAACACCTACACTTTCTTTCAAAAGTTTAAGTATGAAGAACGTATTAAGATGGAAATTCTTGCTACCGCATTAAAAGAAATAACAGCTAATAAAGATTTAAATGCAAGTGTAAGCCTACCTCTAAAAATCATTGAAAACAACAGCAATATTCCAATGATTTTGGTTGATGAAGAGGGAAATATTGAAAATTATCAAAATTTAGATTCTGTAAAAGCGTTATCCCCAAAATACATTGAAAACGTTCTGACTAAAATGAAATCAGAAAACGCTCCTATTGAAGTGAGTTTTTCTGGACAGAACAAACAATATATCTATTATCGTAATTCTGATCTGTTAAACAAACTTACTTATTATCCATTAGCGTTAATTTTAATTCTATTTCTATTTTTATCCTTAGTTTACATGTTTTACAACTCTAATAAAGTTGCTGAAGCTAATAAACTTTGGACAGGTATGGCTAAAGAAACTGCGCATCAAATTGGCACACCCTTATCATCCTTATTAGGTTGGATTGCTATTTTAAAAATGGAAAAAATAGAGGACAAATATGTCGAGGAAATAGAAAAAGACGTGAGTAGATTAAATACAATTGCAAATCGTTTTTCAAAAATTGGATCTACACCAGAGCTAAAAAAAGAAAACATTGTTGCGATCACAAAACAAGCTTTCGATTATTTAAAATCAAGAAGTTCTAAGCAAATATCTTTTTCATTTACTTCAGAAAATAATGAAGTTTACAGCAATCTAAATACAGAGTTATTTGGTTGGGTTATAGAAAACCTCATCAAAAATTCTATCGATGCCATGTTAGGTAAAGGTGAATTGAAAGTGCATATAGAAAATACTTCTAAAAAAATAAAAATCACCGTTTCAGATACCGGAAAAGGAATACCTAAAAAATTATTTAACCAGATTTTTAAACCAGGTTTCACAACCAAAAAACGTGGTTGGGGATTAGGTTTATCTCTTTCTAGACGAATCGTTTCTGATTATCATAAAGGAAAGATATCTGTACAAAAATCAGAAATGAATAAAGGAACTACTTTTGAAATTCTGCTAGATAAAGTTTAGTTTTTTAGGAGCTTTTTCCTGCTTTCACTGCTCGCTGTTTCGTACCTCAACGAGCTCAAACAAACCGCTCAATCAGGGCTAAAATTATATGAAAGGTAATTACTCTTATAAAACTTTAGATGTAATAGACAATATGATTGGTGAAAAAATTTGTCTGGTTTATTTTCTTTGCAGCGAATCAAAGGCTTTGAGATAATTGCTATCGTTTGTGATGATAGAAAAGGTTTAATTAGAGCATTTAATGATATACTTGTTCAACTCTGTAAATTTCATCAAGTTGCTACAATAAAAAGATACATAACTAAAAATCCTAAAACGTACGCTTTCTTTGATTTAAAGACACATGTAATTTTGTAGGTATATTTTTGTTCATTCGTGATTTTAGTTCACTAATAACTTTTTCTGATACTATTTTCGAGAACAGCTTTGCTCCATTTCTATTTAAATGTTGATGATCATAAAACATTGTATTTTCTAATATAGAAATGTCTTTATTGTAGAAATCATAAAATACAATATTGTCAGATTTACTACATAATTTAGCTAATTTTTTAGAATACTCTTTTTCAAATTTATCAATAGCAGTATTCTTAATATTTTCTTTAAAATACGGACTGACTGGGGGTTGATAAATTATAATTAGTGAATTTCTTTCTTTAAGTTTTTCTAAGCTTTTACTAAATATTTTCTCACGAATACTATTCGTATTGATCTTTTTATACCATGAATGTGCGTTAATAAAATCTGTAAAGTGGTTCGGGTCAATTTTTAAAGTATCGTCTACTCCATAAAAACCATCTTCTTTTATAGTCTTATCATTATAATGATATTTATCTTTCTTTAATATCAATTTTATTAGATCAAAATAACACCATATTATTTCTTTGACATCATTACCATAAATACTAACCTTTTCATGTAATGTAAGTTGTTGAAAACATTTATCAGAAAGATAACCATGGTCAATAGCTCCATCATTAATTTGCCAACTACTTGCACTAATAATAAAAATATTTTTATCATTATATGCAGAAAGTGAGGGAACTGTTGATACCAAGTCTCCAGAGGAAGTAGCAATGTTTATTGAATTTATACCCGTTATTGATTTAATAACTTTGGGAATTAACTGCCTCTGCGCTCTTGAATCTCCGGCTACAATAATATTAACACTATCCGTAACAGGTAATTTAAAAATTTTACTTTCAGTAGAGTTGTTAAACGAATAATCATTAAATGAACTCTGATGTGAATAATTTTCAAACAAAAAAAGGGCTAATAATAATGGTATAATTGGTAGTAATATAAACTTAAGCACTTTTCTAATAAATCTTTTCATAACTTAGAACTGAAAATAAATAAATTGTTGTTTACTACCACCAAACCAAAATATTGCAATTATTATTAAATAATACATTGCATATCTTATTGGTCGCTTCCATTTAATTCCTAATTTTTCAATTGCATATTTGTCTTCTCTTCCTTTCCACTCAACTAAGATAAAGATAAAAACAAGAATTATTATTGTTGTTGAAGAACTATCTATTCCTTCAAAATTTGGTTTTAAAAAAAGAGAAGGGGATAATATTTCAGAAATGTAACTTATTGCGTGTTCAATATTCTTTGCTCTAAAAAATATCCATGCAAAAATAGTTAAACCAAAGGTTAGTAGCATAGATAAAAATTCTTTTATAGTAGGAAAAATTCTTCCTTGAGCTACTGTTTCAATATTATTTCGGTTTTTATTTGTTAATAAAAGAGGTAAGAAGTAAATAGCATTCAATGCTCCCCAAACAATAAATGTCCAATTTGCACCGTGCCAAAAACCACTTACAATAAATATTGCAAAAGTATTTCTAATTTTCATCCAAGTTCCTCCGCGACTGCCGCCTAACGGAATATAAAGATAATCTCTAAACCAAGTAGATAGCGAAATATGCCAGCGTCTCCAAAATTCAGCAACATTTCTTGAAAAGTAAGGGAAACTAAAGTTTTTCGATAGATCAAAACCAAAAAGACGGGAAGTACCAATAGCAATATCTGCATATCCTGAAAAATCACCATATATCTGAAAGGTAAAAAACAACGCTCCTAAAACAAGTGTGCTACCGTTTAAGTTTTCTGAATTATTGAAAATCTGATTTGCATATTCAGCACAATTGTCTGCAATTACAATTTTTTTGAATAACCCCCAAAGTATATGTCTTATCCCATCAACTGCTTTTGAATAATCAAAAGTTCGTTTTTTGTAAAATTGAGGCAGTAAATGAGTTGCTCTCTCAATTGGCCCAGCAACTAATTGAGGGAAGAAACTTACAAATGCTGAAAATATAATAAAGTCTTTTGTAGGCTCAAGTTTTCGCCTGTAAACATCAATTGTATAGCTCAACGTTTGGAATGTGTAAAAGCTAATACCAACAGGTAAAATGATATTCAAAGAATTTACTTCTAAATCAGTTCCAAAAAATGAAAATACAGTAGTAAAGTTATCAATAAAAAAGTTATAGTATTTGAAAAAACCTAAAAATCCAAGATTAACCAAAATACTTATCCATAATAGCGCTTTTCTTTTAAGGTGATTTTCTTCGTTACTTAGTTTTAGACCAATAGTGTAGTCAACAATGGTACTGAATAAAATTAGAGATAAAAATCTCCAATCCCACCAACCATAAAACAAATAACTTGCTACAACTATTATAAAATTTTGTAGTTTTAATTTTTTGTGTGCAAAAAACCAATAGAGAATAAAAACTATTGGTAAGAAAATCGCAAAGTCAATCGAATTAAAAAGCATAAAATAATCTATCTACTTATTATTTTTTAGTAGGATGAGAAACTAGACGAAACTAATTAAAGTTTCATGAAAAAATATAATTGGGAAAGGTAGTTTATTTGATAAACAAAGTAGGTAATTACAAACCGTTATTTAAATGAAATTATTAACAAAAAAAACTTACTTATTTAAAAGAAAACAATAATAAATTTCATTTTTATCTTCAAGAAAAGACCATTATCATTTCTAAGTTATTATTTTAAATCTGCCAGGTGACCATCTATAGCATTGGTAATATTTGGCATCTTTAATTCAAAAAAACCATACCATGTAAACAACCAAGGTCGATTTATTTATTAAGCTTAATCTCTTAAAAAGCTCATTTTAAAAAGACAATATTTGAGTAAGAACGCGCTATCATTCCTGCGGAAGCAGAAATCTATAACAAAAGTAATTTCTTAATCAATTTCAGTAAAAACCAATGAAATCAATCAAATTTAGAAGAAATACTTTCTGCCAAAACAACAAATTCTTCTTTCGATAATTTCACTTTTTGTACAAACTGTATATCAGCCATTGCATTTAAAGGAATTAAATGAACATGCACATGAGGCACTTCTAAACCAATTACACTTTGCCCCACTCTGTTGCAAGGAACTGCTTTTTCTAATGCTTTTGCAACTCTGTAAGAGAAACCCATTAAACTTAAATATTCATCCTTAGTTAAATCAAACAATTTATTTACTTCTCTCTTTGGAACTACCAAAGTATGCCCTTTTGCATTTGGATTAATATCTAAAAAAGCAATAAAATTAGCATCTTCTGCCACTTTATAACAAGGAATTTCTCCGTCTATTATTTTTGTAAATATGCTCATCGTATTAATCTTTATTTGTTTGGTTTTATTTAGTAGTAAATGTAAAAAAGAATTCAGATTCTAGCAATGCTAAAACCCGAATCTATAATATAGTTTCCTACATACGTAGAAATAAAAATTTACCTTGAAATTTGTACAATTTCAAATTTCATAATTCCATTAGGAACCTTAATTTCGGCAATATCGCCAACTTTTTTCCCTAATAATCCTTTACCGATCGGAGAGTTTACTGATAATTTTCCGTTTTTAACATCTGTTTCAGAATCTGCCACCAATGTATAAGAAAACTCCATTCCGTTTGCTATATTCTTAATTTTAACAATCGAATGAATCAATATTTTGGAAGCATCTAACTGAGATTCATCTATTATTCTTGCACTAGAAATTACATTTTTTAATTTTGCAATTTTAAATTCCAAATGAGATTGTTCCTCTTTTGCTGCATGATACTCTGCATTTTCACTTAAATCTCCTTTATCTCGTGCATCTGCAATTTCTGTTATTACTCTTGGACGTTCAACTTGTTCTAACTGTAACAGCTCTTCTTTCAAATTTCTTAAACCTTCTACTGAATAATATGATATTTCACTCATGATATTTAAATTTAAAAATCCCATTACCTAAGCAGGAATGAGATTGTCCTACAAATGTACAAAATATTTGTAAATTGCAGCAGTTATTAAGAAATCAAAGATAACTATGATAAAAGAAACATTTTTTTTCTTTACCTTTTTTGCATTATTAAACTGCTCAAATAATGACGATTTAAATAATTGTGTACAAACTTTACCTTTAAACATTACTACAGATCTTAATAATCCTCAATTAATAAATGCATTGGTTCCAGGTGGTTTTGTAGAGCTTACAGGTGGATCTAAAGGCATACTTTTAATGAATGTAAATGGAAACGAATTTATTGCTTACGACAAATTATGTCCTGCGGATGCATGCATTACTCCAATGACCTTTGATGGAAGTTTTACTTTAAAATGTACATGTGACGAAAGCGAGTATGGTGTTGGAAAAGGCATAGGTGGTACCCCTCAAACTGAAGGTTTTATTTGTCCAGCAATAGAATATAGGGTGATAAAAAATGGTTCTGTACTTCGAATCACAAATTTTTAATAGCATACATAATTTAAGTTGCCTATTTTTGCCCAAACACAACAATATATAAAGTGAAAAACTATTTTTCTTCAGACTTTAAATTAGGTGTCCTTGGTGGTGGACAGTTGGGTAGAATGCTTTTAGCAGAAACTCAAAAACTAGACATACATACCTCTATTCTAGAGAGTAATAAAAATGCACCCTGTGCAGAAATTTGCAATACTTTTGTTCTTGGAGATCTGTTAGACTTTAACGACGTTTATAACTTCGGAAAAACAGTAGATTTATTAACGATTGAAATAGAAAATGTTAATTTAGATGCTTTAGACAAGCTAGAAAGTGAAGGCTTAACGATATTTCCTAAACCAAAAGATTTACGCATTATTCAGAGCAAAGCAGTACAGAAAAAATTTTATGTATCACATCAAATTCCTAATGCAGAATTTTCTCACTTTTTAAATTCTACTGAAGTTATAGATGCCTACCAAAAAGATTTACTTGTATTTCCTTTTGTTTGGAAAGCTGCACGTTTTGGTTATGACGGAACTGGAGTAAAGATTTTAAGAAATACCGAAGACTTAGAAAATTTACCAAACGTTGAATGCATAACAGAAAAAATGATTCCTTTTAAGAATGAATTGGCTGTAATTGTTGCAAGAAATACTGAAGGTGAAGTAAAAACATATCCTGTGGTAGAAATGGAATTTCACCCAGAGGCAAACCAAGTAGAATATGTAATTTGTCCTGCAAGAATAAACTCACGGGTTGCAGAAAAAGCAAGAGAAATTGCTCTAAAAGTAGTGAGTGATTTAGATTTTGTAGGTTTATTAGCTGTAGAAATGTTTCAGACGGTAGATGATAAAATCTTAGTAAATGAAGTTGCTCCAAGACCACATAATTCGGGCCATTATTCTATTGAAGCAAGTTATACAAATCAATTTGAACAACATCTAAGAAGTATTTTAAATCTTCCTTTAGGAAATACCGATAGTAAGGTTGCCGGAATTATGGTAAACTTAGTTGGTGAAGAAGGATTTTCTGGGGATGTAATTTATCAGAATATCGAAAATATACTAAAAATTGATGGAGTTACACCTCATATTTATGGAAAGAAAGAAACACGTCCATTTCGTAAAATGGGACACGTTACTATTGTAAATTCAGATATTGATATCGCTAGAAAAGTAGCACAAGAAGTTAAAGAAACAATTAGAGTAATTGCAAAGTAATTACTCGCTAAGCCGAACTTGATTCAGATTCTAAAACAAGTTCAGAAAAAAATAAATTATGGTAGGAATAATAATGGGGAGTGATTCTGATCTTCCAATAATGCAAGAAGCAATAGATATTTTAAAAAGTTTTAATATTCCAATGGAAGTAGATATTGTATCCGCTCACAGAACTCCAGAAAAACTAGTTGATTATTCTAAAAATGCACATAAAAGAGGCATAAAAGTAATTATTGCAGGTGCTGGTGGCGCAGCACATTTACCAGGAATGGTAGCTTCAATGAGTCCATTACCAATAATTGGCGTTCCTGTAAAAAGCAGAAACTCAATTGATGGTTGGGATTCTATTCTATCTATTTTACAAATGCCTGGAGGCGTACCAGTTGCAACTGTAGCTTTAGATGGTGCAAAAAACGCAGGAATTTTAGCTGCTCAAATCATTGGCGCTTCAGATACAGTTGTTTTAAGTAAAATTATTGCTTATAAAGAAGAATTAAAATTGAAGGTTGAAAAAGCTTCTGAAAGAATTAGATAGTAATTAAATCAAAATATTAAAAGACCTTTTTTGAGTTTTAAAAAAACGGAGAGGTCTCTTAAATTTATCATATATAATGAATCCACTTTTAAAAGATTTCAACACAGCCCCTTTTTCGAAGATTTTAAATTCAGATTATAAACCTGCTATTAAAAAAGCAATTGAAATTGCAAAATCAGAAATAGATGAAATTGTAAATAATACTGACGTTCCTACATTTGAAAATACAACGGTTGCTTTAGATTTTAGTGGTGAAAAATTAAATAAAATTACAAGCATTTTTTTTAATTTAAATTCAGCTGAAACAAATGATGAAATCCAAAAAATAGCACAAGAAACTTCTCCTTGGTTAAGCGAGTTTTCAAATGATATTAATCTTAATAAAGACTTATTTAAAAAAGTAAAAATTGTTTTTGACAAAAGAGAAACTTTAGACTTAACTCCAGAACAAGAAATGCTTTTAGATAAACAGTATAAAAGATTTGCAAGAAACGGTGCTAATTTAAAAGAAACGGATAAAAGCAAACTTCGCGAAATTGATGCGAAATTATCTAAATTATCTCTAAAATTTGGAGAAAATGTATTGGCAGAAACAAATGCCTTCGAAATGCATTTAACAAATGAAAATGATTTAGCAGGTTTGCCCGAAAGTGCAAAAGAAGCAGCAAAAGAAGTTGCAAAAACCAAAGATAAAGAAGGCTGGGTTTTTACTTTAGACTACCCAAGTTACATCCCTTTCTTAACATATGCAGACAACAGAGAATTACGTGAAGAGATGGCTATTGCTGCTGGTAAGAAAGCATTTCAAGACAATGAATTTAACAATGAAAAAACGGTCTTAGAAATTGTAGACCTTCGTCATCAAAGAGCAAATTTATTGGGCTATAAAACACATGCTCATTTTGTTTTGGAAGAAAGAATGGCCGAAACCCCAGAGAAAGTAATTGAATTCTCAAATAATTTATTAGAAAAAGCTAAACCTGCGGCTTTAAAAGAATTTGAAAATCTAAAGAATTTTGCTAAAAAATTAGATGGAATTGATCAACTACAAAAATGGGATGGTGCTTACTATTCAGAAAAATTAAAGAAAGAATTATTTGACTTAGATCAAGAGTTATTAAAACCTTATTTTAAATTAGAGAACGTAATTGACGGTGTTTTTGAAATTGCAAATCGTTTATATGATCTAAAATTTGAAGAAGTTTTTAATATTGACAAATACCATGAAGATGTTAAAACATATGGCGTTACAGACACAAATGGAAACTTTATTTCTATTTTTTATGCTGATTTTCATCCAAGAAAAGGAAAAAGAAATGGTGCTTGGATGACGAGCTATAAATCACAACAAATTAAAAACGGAGTCAATGAAAGACCACAGATCTCCATTGTGTGTAATTTTACAAAACCAACAGAAACAAAACCTTCATTATTAACTTTTAATGAAGTTACAACCTTGTTTCATGAATTTGGTCATGCCTTACATGGTATACTCGCAAACACAACATACAATAGTTTGTCTGGTACTTCTGTTTCTTGGGATTTTGTTGAATTACCAAGTCAGATTTTAGAAAATTGGTGTTACGAAAAAGAAGCTTTAGAATTATTCGCAAAACATTATGAAACTGGAGAAATTATTCCAATGAAATATGTACAAAAAATTAAAGAATCTGCAAGTTTTCATGAAGGAATGCAAACATTAAGACAATTAAGTTTTGGGCTATTAGATATGCAATGGCATGGACAAAATCCCTCAGACATTTCTTCTGTGAAAGAATTTGAAAACAATGCTTTTTCAAAAACAAAATTATATCCTGATGTCGCAGAAAACTGTATGAGTACTGCTTTTTCTCATATTTTTCAGGGAGGATATTCTGCGGGATATTACTCTTACAAATGGGCTGAAGTTTTAGATGCAGATGCTTTTGAATACTTTTTAGAAGAAGGAATATTTAACAAAGAGGTGGCTACAAAATTTAAAGAAAATGTACTATCTAAAGGAGGTACAGAAAAGCCGATGATTCTATACAAACGTTTTAGAGGAAAAGAACCAAAACCAGACGCTTTATTAAAAAGAGCAGGTTTAATTTAGTAATCGGTTTTTAGTTTACAGTCAATTAATTGCTGTAAACTGAAAACTAATTTTACATAATACTGTTTTTTAATTCAATCCATTTACTCATATACTTTGTAGCTTGTAATGTTTGATGTTGTAATAAACTTCCTAAAAAATTTTGAGTTCGATGTTCGAGTAGATTTTGTTGAATTTCTTTTACTTGATTGATAAAAAGCACACCTAACTTCTCTTTATCGTATATTTGATTAATGATTTCAACACCATGTTTTTGAGATTCATTCCAAAGTTTTTCATCAGTATATAATTGAACTGCTTTTTCTGAAAAATTAGAATAATCTTCTGCTACAAAACCATTCCAGGGCAATGTATCATGCATCCCTTCTGCTCCAATTTCTGATGTAACACTTGGCGTACCACAAATCATTGCTTCTGTTAACTTTCCTTTAATTCCTGCTCCAAAACGAAGAGGTGCTAAAACAACTTTTGCATTTCGTACAACTTCTTTCGCATTTTCTGCAAAACCTTTAACAATAAACCCTTCCTTTGTATTATTTAGCTGATGTATCTGTTGGTTGGCATACGAACCATAAATATGGATTTCTGCTTTTGGTAGTAACTTTCTTATTTTAGTCCAAATTTGAGTTTTTAAAGTTAAAACAGCATCAACATTTGGTTTGTGAAAAAAATTACCAATAAAAATAAAGTTTTCTCTATCTTTAAAAGAGCACCATTTTTTTATTTGATTTGCATCAACCTTTTCTAATAAAAAAGGTAAGTGATAAAGAATTTTTTTATCAATCTTAAAAACATCTTTTAATAAATCCATTTCAAAAGTAGAAATGATTAAACTCATATCACATCTTAAAATAGACGCAATTTCTCTTTTAGCATTATCTGAATTCAATAATGCTTCAGTGTTAAAATTTTCACCATTCTTTAATTGTTGATGTCTCGTATTTCTTAAGAAATGTAAATCTTCTGTATCTAATATCCGTATTGCCTTTGGGCAATTTTCTGCAACTCGCCAACCAAATTGTTCCTCCATCATAAAACGGTCGAACAAGACAATTGTTGGCTGTAATTCCTTTATAAACTCATCAAAAGAAGTATTGTTTAAATCAATAAAAACTTCATCGATTCCTAAAGAACTTAAATTAGACGCTTTTTCTCCTCTATGAGCGGGACATGCAAATGTAATTTTAAAATCATGTTCTAAGAATTGCTTAATAAGTTGAAGCATTCTGATTCCTGCAGCGGAAGAGTTGGGCTCTACCCAAACATAACCAATAATTAATATTTGCTGTTTGTTCAATTATTTAAAAATTCAATGGTTTTATAATTTACTCAGTCTTCCTTTTATCAGAGGAAAATTACAAATCAATCTTTGATGCCAAAAAAAAATTAATCTTTAATTTCCATATCGTAAAACTAGTAAATTCTCACTTTATTCTATGAAAATATCCGTATTTTTGGCACCTATTATGAAAAATTAAACCGAAAAGTTTAAGATTCGGTTAAACAAACACACGCATGAAATACGATATTATTGTAATTGGATCAGGACCGGGAGGATATATTGCTGGTATAAGAGCTTCGCAATTAGGAAAAAAAGTAGCAATTATTGAAAAATATTCAACTTTAGGAGGAACGTGTACAAATGTTGGATGTATACCATCTAAAGCTTTATTAGATTCATCTCATCATTTTTATGATGCAACACATCATTTTGAAGAGCATGGAATTTCTGTAGAAAAACCATCTTTCGACTTCAGTAAAATGATTGGACGTAAAGATAAAATTGTTGAAACTACGACAGGAGGAATTAAATACCTAATGGACAAAAACAACATTGATGTTTATGAAGGTTTAGGTTCTTTTGAAGATGCAACACATATAAAGATTTCGAAAAATGATGGTTCTTCAGAAATAATTGAAGGAACAAACATAATTATAGCAACCGGTTCAAAACCATCTAACTTACCTTTTATCTCTGTTGATAAAGAACGTGTAATCACATCTACGGAAGCTTTAAAATTAACTGAAGTACCAAAACATTTAATCGTTATTGGTGGAGGAGTTATTGGTTTAGAACTAGGTTCTGTTTACAAGCGTTTAGGCGCAGAAGTTACTGTGGTAGAATATGCGCCAAAAATTACACCTACGATGGATGCAGATGTTTCTAAAGAACTCCAAAAAGTTTTAAAGAAACAAGGAATGAAGTTTAATGTTGGCCATGGAGTTACCTCTGTTGAAAGAAATGGAAATGACGTAATTGTAAAAGCAAACAATAAAAAAGGCGTTGAAGTAGAATTTAAAGGGGACTATTGTTTAGTTGCCGTTGGTAGAAAATCCTATACCGAAGGTTTAGGTTTAGAAAAAGTTGGTGTAGAAGTTAATGAACGTGGACAAATTTCTGTAAACAATCATTTACAAACCAACATTTCTAATATTTTTGCAATTGGTGATGTTGTTGCTGGTGCAATGCTAGCTCATAAAGCAGAAGAGGAAGGTGTTAATGTTGCAGAATATTTAGCTGGTGAAAAACCGCATATTGATTATAATTTAATTCCTGGTATTGTTTATACATGGCCAGAAGTTGCTGCAGTTGGTAAAACAGAGCAAGAATTAAAAGATGCCGGAGTAGACTACAAATCGGGTAAATTCTCTATGAGAGCTTTAGGTAGATCTCGTGCAAGTGGAGATATTGATGGTTTTGTAAAAGTTTTAGCTGATAAAAACACGGATGAAATTTTGGGAGTTCACATGGTTGGTGCACGTGTTGCCGATTTAATTATGGAAGCTGCTGTCGCAATGGAGTTTAGAGCCTCTGCTGAAGATTTAGCAAGAATTTGTCATGGTCACCCAACATATGCCGAAGCTGTAAAAGAAGCCGCAAAAGCTGCATGGGATGGTAAAGCATTGAATGCATAAATAGAAAAACATACAATTTAAAAAAGTCTCAAAATAAATTTTATTTTGAGACTTTTTTTTAAGAGAACAAATAGGAGAACCCTAAACTAATAATTAATTCTATTTTGTGAAGAAAATAAAGTAAAATTAAAAGCAAACTTTATGCTATTACTTTTTCTTCTCGCAAAGTTTCTTATTTTTATCACATGACAAAAATTGCTACTTT